>ERZ1023654.21-NODE-21-length-78362-cov-15.854560_pt1 | contig 78362 bp, 69 predicted proteins | sample MGYA00380338_ERZ1023654 | MGnify/ENA primary metagenome ERZ1023654 (study PRJEB33179, sample SAMN07448980) | human gut metagenome | biome: Human-gut; feature: Human associated habitat; material: Faeces | host: Homo sapiens | place: India: Bhopal | collected...
TTCTTTTTGCTTCTAGTAGATGCTGTTTCCGAAGAGTTGATTTCGTAACAGCCCCATTTTATTTGTATTGATTTTCTTTACCATGGACCTACTGCTATGAATCAACAAAAATTCTATTTTGAATTGAAAGAAGGCAAAATAAAAGCCAAACCAGGATTTGGCTTTTATACAAAGATAGATTTAGGAATAACTCTAATCCGAGCATATCCCTATCTGACGTCAGTGACAGGATGGGAATATCTAGAAGGGCCGTTTCGAGAATCGTCGCATCGCTTCAGGATAAAGGTATCGTTGAGAGAAAGAAATCCAAAAAGGAGGGGAGCTGGAGAATCGTCAAATAGTCATTTTTGATAAATCCTTGTTGGCGTGAGAGGCGTTTGGCACTCATCCTTCCTTCGGCGAAGAAGAGCTCAAAAAACTCATAAAGAGCAACTAAGGAATCACAAGGAAAGAAAATTGCCGAGTACTTCGGTGTATCGTCAAGAACGATTTAGAGGTACATGAATCAGGTCAAGTCCGTCCACTATGTCGGAAATGGAAATTTCGGGCATCAGGAAATTAAGCAGTTTTTTGGCGACTCAATCCCATTAGTTCCCAACTACTAGGGATGTTGTCTTTAATTTCCAGAAGACCTGTTGAAAAATGCATTCAGTAGATCTGTTCCTTCCATAACCTACCCTGTATTGGTAGACATGTTCCTCGCATCCAATCTATGCATGTCGAGACGGTAGTGTTGCTGAGTAAAAAAACGGGTGAAAGCAGACGAAAATCGATAAAAATTGAAGGATTTCCTTCTTTCTAAAAATGAGGGAAATCCTCTTTTTATTGCAAAAATGGGCTAATTGGCGGTAAACCGGTAAAAAACAGGGCTTTACTCGAATGGGGAAATAGGTCAACATCAAAAATGAACACCCATCCTACCTAGTATCGAAATGGGGATAGGTGGAGGGTATGTTTACACGACGGAATGAATAGGTGAAAAAGTCCTTATTCATGGGCTTTTATTGAAATCGATTGTTTCCTTATTTTCTGCGTTTTCAGGATACAATGCAACTATATACCCAACCCGAAGAATCATTTTTCGGCCTAAAAGGGACAAAAATGGAGTATAGTTTGATTGAAAAGGTTGGAAATAGGTTGATTAGCTCGAAATTGAGTCTTGCTTTTGGATGAGTGACGATGATGCAACCAGGTTTTAGAAGTCTTTGAATGGCGCACATGCAGTAGAAATATGGAATTAACTGTTTTGAAATAGAAAATCTTTCTATAAACTTGTTATAATATTTGTGATGAATTTTTCAAAGGCAATAAAGGCTCTGAGAGAAGAGCTTCTCTTATCGCAGACGGAGCTTGTCGAGTTGCTTGGTGTTTCTTTTGCAACCGTGAATCGTTGGGAGAATGGGCATCATCAGCCTGCCTATAAAGCAAAAAGAGAAATTATGTGTCTTTGTAAGAAACATAAAATCAAAGTAGAGGATTAGCATATGGCAACTATTGATGAAAAAGTGTTGTGGGGTGCCGCTGAAAAACTCCGCGATAAATGTGACCCTGCTGATTATAAGAACGTTGTTTTGGGCTTGGTCTTCCTGAAATATGTCAGTGATCGATATATGGCCAAATACAATGCTCTGGTTAAAGAAGGGGAAGGGTCAGAAAACGATGAAGACGAATATATCGCTGATCACGTGTTTATTGTTCCGAAAGAAGCTTTATGGGATAACGTAGCTAAGTATTCTAAAAGCCCTGGATTGGGGCAAAAAATAGATGAAGCGTTTATCTTGCTTGAAAAGCACAATAATCAATTAAAAGGCATTCTTCCTAAGACGTATTCAAAGAGCGACTTAGACAAAAAGGCTTTAGGCGAATTGGTTGATTTCTTTACCACAAATCTTCATATGGAAGATGCTGATGGAGATTTTTTCGGTCAAGTCTACGAATATTATATTGGCGCTTTCGCTACATATATGCCTCAAAAGGGTGGTGAATTCTTTACTCCAAAGTCTATCGTTGAATTGATGGTTGATATCATTGAACCCCACAAAGGCCGTGTTTATGATCCTTGCTGTGGGTCCGGTGGCATGTTTGTTCAATGTGAAAAATTCGTAAAAGAACATCAAGGACTGGTTGATGACCTCTCTATCTATGGTCAGGAATCAAATCCTGGTACCTGGAAGATGGCTAAGATGAATCTTGCTATTCGCGGCATAGAAGGCGATTTGGGCGAAAGCAATGGCGATTCTTTTACTGATGATAAGCATAAGGATTTACGTGCTGATTATATTCTTGCAAATCCACCTTATAATTCCAAAGATTATTGGAAAGCAGAATTAGAAGGTGACCCAAGGTGGATATTCGGTAAACCTGATGAAAAGAACGCAAACTATGCTTGGCTTGAATTAATGTACGCAAAGCTGGCTCCAAAAGGATTGGCGGCCATTCTTATGCCAAATGGTGCTACTACTAGTGGCGGTGTTGATTTAAATGTTCGCAAAGCTATGGTGGAAGCTGGTAAGGTCGATGCCATTCTTGATTTGCCCGATAAATTATTTGCCAACACTGGTATTAGCGTTCAATGTTGGGTTTTGAATCGTGGCAAGACTGATACGGATATTCTATTTGTTAATGCCTCTTCGATGGGTCGAATGATTTCTAGAAAACTTAGAGTGTTGGATCCTGAAGACATCGATAAAGTAGCCAAGACATACCATGCCTATAAGAAAAATGAAGACTATAAGGATGTACTTGGCTTCTGTAAAAAGGCTTCTATTGAAGAAATCAAAGAAAAAGATTTTTCTTTGAACCCTGGAAGATACGTTGGTGTAGATGATTCTAATAAGATGACTCCCGAAGAGATTCAGGAAGAGCTTAAGAAGACATCTGCCGAATTATTCAAATTAATAGAGGAGGGAAAAGAATTAGAAGACAAAGTGAAACAAATTCTTATTGAAGAGATGAAGTAGTGTCAACTATGTGGTGTTGTTCTGCCGGGGTGTGAAGCCGTAATTCCATGTCTTTGAATGATCCTAAACGTAAAGAAGGAACCGTTGAGCCAACAGCCACTCTCGCAAAATAGTCTCGGTTAAATAAGATATTGTAATAAAGGTATTTGATTGAAACTTGGTTGTTGTTTCTGGATTGCAGGCAATAGCATCTTTGATGAAGATTGAATTTTCCTTGATAGAACCGAGGAATGAATTCTTTGCCCTCGCCGGGAACGATGATTGCAGAACAATCAAAAAGATAATCGTTGCTCGCTTTTGTGACTTGAGACCTATCAAAAAGAGGGTACTTACCATTTGAAACAGCATCTTGCCTATTGCATTTTCCGTTTCTAATTATGGCTATATCACCCAATTTGCAATTAAACATTTGCAATACCTCCTAGTGTCAACTATGTGTTGCTGTGTTGATGAATCGTGTACGTTCAAAACAACATTACATAGTTTATCTTTATTAATGGATTGGTAGATGGTACCGGATGATGCAGAAGTGAAAGCCGACTTATTTCCTTCTAGCAAATAAAATAAATATTTTTGGCTAACTTTCGTTGCATGAATTGAAGCCAATCCACGGCCAATTGCAGTAAATCTCTGACAAAGATTTACATCGCCGACAGGCGCTCTAACTGTAAATAAAACATCGTTTTCGTTAGCACTTTTGTTAAATTGAGTTGTCCAGGTATCGTATGACGGATAGATTCTTCCAAATGTTGTGCACCCCTGCAAAAAAGGAGTTCCTATTCCATCAGAGTTGTAGCAACTTGATAGAGGGGACTGGCCCATAGTTATATTGGCTATTTCAGATAGTTTTTGTTTCATAAGTGATTTAATTTAAGAATTATGGATAAAGTTTTAATTAAAGATATAGCAGAAGTTGTGAATGGCTCGACGCCTTCCACAAAAGAAAATTCTTATTGGGATGGAAATATTCCTTGGATAACACCTAAAGATTTATCAGCATTTTCAGGTAGATATATTTTAAGCGGAGAAAGAAATATCACCAAAGAAGGATATCTAAGTTGTTCCACTACGCTTGTTCCTAAAAATACTATTCTTTTGACCTCCAGAGCTCCAATTGGATATTTGGCTATTGCCAAGAATGATTTATGTACTAATCAAGGCTTTAAATCTTTGATTTGCAATCAAAGCAAAGTTTTGCCTTTATATATGTTTTATTGGCTTTCAACAAAAATTGAATTTTTGAAGAGTATTTCTGGTGGCGCGACATTTAAAGAACTTTCAAAAACTTCTTTAGAAAATGTCGTAATGGATCTTCCAAATGTCGTTCAGCAGCAACACATAGTTGACACTATAGGAAGCATCGACGATCTGATTGAAAATTATGAAAATCAGGCACATATAATTTGCTCCTTATTAAAGGCTGAATTAAAAAAGTTTTATACAGTAATTCCGTTTTCTTTTTATAGTCCGAGAATAATCAAATCAGGAATAAAAACATTTGATACAGCCAAGAATTATTTGGATACCTCTTCAGTAAAAGGCGTAAATGAGATTTTTGAAGGAGAAACAATAACTCTTGGTAGAAGACCATCAAGAGCAAATATGCAACCAATAGCTAATAGCGTTTGGTTTGCTAAAATGAAGGCTTCAAACAAAATCATTGTTGTCTCGGAAAAGGATACTGACCTTATAACTGGAACTATATTTTCAACAGGATTTTTGGGAATTGAAGCTACTAAAAAACTTCCCTTGTCGTTATTGACTGCATTCTTGATTTCTGACAGCTTTCACGTAAAAAGGGATATGTGCTCAGTCGGAACAACTATGGCCAGCATCAATAATGATTCTTTCTTAAGAATTACAGTTCCATACCTCAACAACAAAGAAATTGATTTATTCGAATCAAAATATAAATATTCAGTTCAAACGTTATGCTTGCTGAGAAGGAAAATAGTTCATTTAAAACAAGCAAAGGCTGATTTGCTCACGAAATATTTCTAGTTTTTTGAAATCCACACCATTTTTGATATCTCCTAATATCTTAGGAGGCATATAAATATGCAAGATTTCAAAGATTTTCTTAAGCATGAGAATCTGTCTAAAAATACGATAGATTCTTATCAATCTTCTGTTGATCTATTCTTTTCTAGATATGAAAAGATCACAAAAGATAACTTACTTTCCTTCAAGGCGTTCCTGGTCGATTCATATAAGGGAAAGACCATAAATCTAAGGCTACAAGGCATAAACAAATACCTCGACTACATTAAAAAGCCAAGCTTGAAGTTGAAATTTGTTAAACTCCAGCAAAAGACATTTCTTGAGAATGTCATTAGTGATGCAGATTACGAATTCCTTAAAAACAAACTCTGGAAAGATAAAAACTACGATTGGTATTTTGTTGTCAGGTTTTTAGGAGCGACTGGAGCCAGAGTCTCTGAATTGATTCAATTCAAATATGAGAACGTTACAAGAGGATATATTGATCTATATACGAAGGCAGGAAAGATAAGAAGAATCTTTATTCCTTCTTCATTACAAAAGAAAGCAATTGCTTATTACACGTCTGTGAATAGAACATCAGGTTATCTTTTCTTAAATGCTCAGGGACAACAAATAACTACTCGTGGTCTTTCTCATCAATTAAAGCAATTGGCAAAGAAATACAAAATGAATCTCTCTGTAATATACCCTCATTCCTTTAGGCATCGTTTTGCAAAGAATTTTTTGGAGAAGAACAAGGATATCTCTTTATTAGCTGATTTGATGGGACACGAATCCATTGAAACAACAAGAATCTACCTAAGAAAAACAAGTGAAGAGCAAAAAGAGGTCGTCGACAAAATCGTCACTTGGTAATCAATGGAAATACTTCTGAAGCAGGATTTCTTTTTGAATGCTTAAAAGGGAATTTTGCGTTCTTAGATTGCAAATTTGATTTAGACAAAAATTGAAAAAATCAGTTGTTTTGTCATCTAAATCATCGGCAATTCGAAGTTCGGAGACAAAAGACTTATCAGTATGAGGAATAGCAGATCCTGTGGTATTTTTCATTATCTCTTCTTCGAATTTTGATAAGCCAAAATATAAAATCGACGGTTTTATTTGCGGTGAGGATAGTTTAGCAAGTGTAGAACCCACATAGCCTTTATTCCCCGTAAAAACTTTTCCACTAGAAGCCCCATCCATTACCATCAAGACATCATTTTCATCACAAACTAGTCCTTCAGAAGAAAACTGTGTATGAATATTCGATGCTAAATCATCAATTATCAAATATGGTTCACCATCTTCTTTTGACGCAAATTTTGGCTGTTTTCCTTTGATGAATTTTAGCCTTTTTCCAATTGCTGATTTTGGATAAGTCTTATAAAGTAGCTCATATTTTTGAGCTGCTAAGTTTTTGATTTTGCTTATTTTCTCCTGGTTTAATTCAATAAGGTTGTCCACACTTCCTATAGTGTCAACTAGTTAGAAGAAAAATACTTGCTTAATAAAGCCTTTTTCATATCGCATAATTTTCTTATCTTAATTTTTAACAAAACCAACTCTACATAGAGATCGTCATTAGCTTCCCCAAATCGTGCAATTTCATTTTCTGAATTATGAATAAATAAATCTTTTAATTCTTGTAATGAAAGGTTCTTTTGCGCAGTGCCCTTCCCAAGTGCAACAATTTCATTTTTGTGGGTAATCAAATATCCCAATAAATAAGACTTGGAACAACACATAATTTTCAAGACGCGTTGATTTAAAAGACAATTGTGATCATCAACAACACCAACTCTTCCAACATTCCCGGTCATTGTCAAAACGATATCGCCTATATTTAATTTGAATGGAACGTAATCGTCTTTCATTTCTATTTTTGATGAACTTGCAGAATCGAAGCCATCATCATTAACGTTTTTAATAGTTATCACTTTCCAATTACCTGAAGGCGTATAGTCGCTGCTTTTAAACGCAAAACCGTTATAGCACTTAAAACAATTTGAGAATCTATTGCTGACATTATTATGTTCAAAGATTGCCATTTTATGGGAAATGATTTTTACTAGATTGATACTTTGAGATTGAAGATTTTCAATCAAATCGTCAATGGTTCCTATAGTGTCAACTAGTTAGAAGTATTTTTTTAGTAACAACGCCTTTATTTCTTTTAATTTTGATATTTCAAACGAGTTGTTGAGCATTTCTAAATATACTTTTTCAATATTTTTATTTGCTGATAAAGCATAATCATTCAATTGAATTTTTTTTTTTTTCTAACATGGGTTTCGTGATGAACTTAATTACTGAACCTTGGGAAATCTTCTTCAGTTTGTTTATGCTCGCTTCACATTGTTTCAAAAACAAAAAGAAATATGATTGTGGTTCTAAAACATATGTTCGCTGATAGGCATTGAATTTTCCTTTGTAGAACTTGCAATTTATATCTCCATTGCCTGCAATAATTATTGCCTGAGTATCAAAAGCATAACTATTGATTAGTGATTGTTCACGGCTGCATGTGAAGAATGGGTACCTTCCATTGACTTCGCAAGCATCGGCATTTAATTTACCAGTTTTAATCTTGCAGCATTCTTTTATACTTAGCTGTGTTTTGGAAGAATCTAATAGTTGATATGATTCATATAAGTCTGTAGAAAACTGCTTCAACTTCTTATTTAATACTTCTCTATTTTCAATCAAATCGTCAATAGTTCCTATAGTGTCAACTATGAACTGGCAATTATGCCTTTTATGCTCTTTAGAATGAACTAAGGACTGAACTATAAATTGAACTTTGGATTGAACTTTAGATTAAACTTTTGTATACTAATTCCGAATTATAGAGGTGACAAATGATGTTGGATTTTGGTAAAGAAAGCGAAACAGTGGAGTTTAAGGAATCGACGGGAGAATTAAAGGAAGGAATCAAATCGATTGCTTCCATGCTCAATAAGAACAAGCGTGCCATCCTTTATTTTGGTATCACAAACAAAGGCAAGGTCATTGGGCAAGAGGCGAACGACAAAACTCTTAGGGATATCTCTCAAGCGATATCCTTCAATATTGAACCGGCCATCATTCCAACAATTACGGCGTTAGATGGCCCAAGTGAAAATTTAAAAGTCATCAAAGTAGAAGCTACCGGAAGTGACATTCCTTATTCTGCGTATGGGCAATACCTGATTCGCTCCGCTGACGAGGATAAGAAAATAACCAGGGAAGCATTGAGAAAGATGTTCACCGGAGCGGGCTTTGATTTCATCAGCGAGATTGAATCGACTAGGCAGGACCTTACTTTCGAGAAATTCGCATCCATATTAGTTTCGAAAGGATATCACGTACTATCAACTTCTAGCTTGGTGAAAGCAAAGGGACTTAAGAACACCGAAGGCAAATACAACATCATGGCGTTCATCCTGTCCGATCAGTCCAACATCTCGATAAAGGTGGTGCGCTTTGCTGGAGTAGACAAAACCTCGATGGCTCAGCGCACCGAGTTTGGGAACCAGTGCCTATTGCTCGCTTTGCAACAGGCTATGGACTATGTCGAAGCTCTTAATGAGACAAACGTTGACCTAGAAAAGAAAAGTGGGAAAAGAGACCTGTACCTTTTTGATACCGAATCATTTCAAGAAGCATGGAAGAATGCATGCGTTCACAATTCGTGGATGGACATGATTCCACCTGCTATTTATATCTATAGCGATAGATTGGAAATCGTTTCTTATGGCGGCCTTCCTTATGGCTTAACTTTGGATGAGTTCTACGAGGGCACATCGCATCCAATCAATAAAGCTTTGTGGATGATTTTTAATTCGGCCGAATACGCAGAGCAAACCGGGCATGGCGTTCCGACCATTTTGAGCAAATACGGGAAAGGGGCTTTCAAAATATCGGACAATTATCTAACGGTTACCATTCCATTCGCTTTTAAGCCCACATGGGCATTTGTCGGTGAAAAACAAAGCAAATCGCTTGTATTGAGCGATGGCCAAAAGGCAATTCTGGAAGCTTTGAAACGTAATCCGAAAATGACAGGTGATGAACTTGCAAAAGCAACCAGCTTCAGCGTCTCTATGATCAAGAAGAGCATGGTTAAATTACAGGAAATGGGCTTGATTAAGAGAGCTGGGTCGAAGCGATACGGATATTGGATTTTGAAATAGAAGGGAGGGAATAAGCATGGTTTACGAAAGCGTGGTGGAAGAAAGCATAATCGCTTTGCTTCAAAAACAAGGATATGAACTAGCCGAGCCGGATTCTTCGGGATGGTTTTCTACGAGAAACCTTGATGATTTCATCAATGTGGAGCTTTTGGAAAGCTGCTTGTTAAAGATTAATTCAGTAAAAGAACGCAGAATCATTGAAGAAGCCGTCAAAACCATACAGCGAATTGATAACCCTTCTTTGTTTGAAAGGAATTATCAATTCCATAGGATGCTTGTTGAAGGCATAACGATTGAAGATAAGGACTATGCCGTAAATCCTTTGATAAAACTTGTTGATTTCGAGCATCCTGAAAACAATGTTTTCCAAGTCACCCATCAAATAAAGTTCAGAGAGGGACATGACACCCGCATTCCAGATGTAATTGTCTATATCAACGGAATCCCTTTAATCGTTATGGAATTGAAGACATTCGACGAGAATGGAACCAATGCAACATTACACCATGCCTATATGCAACTTGGGGGAGATTCAGAAAAGAGTGGTTACCGTTTTGATATTCCGACTTTGTTTAACTATAACGCATTCTTGGTAATCTCCGATGGCGTCAATACAAAAGTTGGAACACTTACGTCCAAGGAAGACCGTTTTTCTGAGTGGAAGTCTGTCGCAGGTGAAAAAGGTTATGATAAAAATTTTGTTAAGACATTAGACGTCCTTATCGAAGGCCTTTTTGATAAAGCTAGATTATTGGATGTAATAAAAAACAACCTCTTCTTCATCGAAGACAAGAACGATAAACCTATCAAAATTATGGCGCAATACCATCAGTATTTTGGCGTTCTTAAATCCATCAAATCCATCAATTCAGCCATAAAGCCTGTCGGAAACGGCAAAGCTGGCATTGTTTGGCACACTCAGGGGAGTGGAAAATCCTTCTCCATGGTTATGCTGGCTCATAGGCTTCTACAAGAAACTTCTTTGGGCGTCCCTACCATTGTTTTGCTTACCGATCGTATTGATCTTGATGATCAGCTATATAAGACTTTTTGTAGTGCGAGAGAATATTTAAAAACCGACCCGGTTATTGTCACTAGCCGTGCTGATTTAGTTAGAAAATTAGGAACGGTTAAGCAAGGTGGAATTATTTTCACTACAATTGGGAAATTCGATAAGGAAAATCTCCCGGAAAATGATAGAAATAATATTATCGTTATGACAGACGAGGCTCATAGAAGCCATTACGGCATCTATGAGACAATTCATTATGAGAAGAGCGAAGAAGGCGAGCTTTCGCCAGTCTTCAAATACGGAATCGAAAAATATATTCGTGATGCCTTGCCAAACGCCACCTTTATCGGTTTCACAGGAACCCCAATTTCAAACAAAGAAAAACAAACGACTGACATTTTTGGCGACATCATCGATGTTTATGATATGACGCAGTCTATTATCGATGGTTCGACGGTTAAACTTTATTATGAATCCAGGCTTGCCAAAGTATGGACCAACGAAGATGTTTTGGCTCAAATTGACCATTACTACGATGATATAGAGAATTCGGAGCAAAGCACACCGGATGCCATTGAAAAATCCAAACGTGAGATGCTTAAGCTTTCTGGCATCCTTGAGCAAGACTCAGTTATCGATTTGTTTGCAAGGGATATTCTTGCTCATTATGAGGAAAGGAAGGGTTTCCTTCATGGCAAAGCGATGATTGTTTGCCAAACCAGAAAAGGGGCTTTAAAGCTGTATAAGAGAATCGTTGAACTTAAGCCAGAATATAAAGAAAAAACTATTTTGGTCGTCACTGAATCGAACAAAGATGACGAAGAAGCAAGAATGGCTTTTGGAGATTCGGCTCATAGAAAAGAATTTGGTGAAGAATTCAAAAAAGATAATTCCAAATACAAGATAGCCATCGTCGTCGATATGTGGCTTACCGGATTTGACGTTCCGGATTTGGATGTCATGTATTTTATTAAGAGACTTAAGTCTTATGCTTTGATGCAGGCTATTGCTCGTGTAAATCGTGTATATCCAGGCAAATCATCTGGCTTGGTTGTGGATTACATCGGATTAGGCAAAGCATTGGAAGCTGCATTGTCAGAATATACAGACCGTGATAGAGAAACCAATCTTCAAGACGTCAAGAACGAGATTCACAATCTCCTTATAGAAAAACTCAATATTTTGAATGAGTGGTTCTATAAGATTGATAAATCAAAGTTCTTTTCAAACGATTCCTTGACTAGGTTTACAGCTATCCAGGACGGAGCACAATTCGTTTTGGAAGAGAAAAAGAGAGAGGATTCCTTTATGGATGACCTTTCGATTTCTATCAAACATGCCTTTGTTGCATGTGGAGGCATTGCTAGTGAAGAAGAAAAAAATGACGTTTATTACTATTTAGCAATTAGAAGCTATATTCTTAAACTTCGCTCTAACCCAGTCATAGTTTCCGTGGCTGATATGAACAAATATGTTGCCGGCTTATTGGCGGATGCCATTCAAGGCGATGAGGTTAAAGTGCTCACTCAACATGATGATTCTGTTAATGTTATTGAACTTTTGAGTGAAAAGAAAATTGAAGAGTTGCGCAAGAGCAATCCCCCAATGATTTTTGTCCAAATTGCCCGTGAACTTTTGGAGAGAGCTATTGCCGAAAGTAGAAAGAATAATTATTTGAAATCCCAAGAATATTCAAAGCGCTTAAGGAAGATTCTTGAAGAATACAACGACCGCGATGAGAAATTTGTTGCCGACGAAACCATTGTTAAATTGGTTCAGTTCGCTCAAGAGTTAGTTGGAGACGAGAAAAAAGCTCAGGAATTAGGTATTAATGGAAGAGAACGTGCGTTTTATGATGCTTTGGTTAGGGATAAATCTGCCAAGGAATTATTAGATGATGAAACTCTTAAACTTATCGCGCATGATTTGAAAGATATCGTTGATCAATACGCTACAACCGATTGGTCTAGCAAGGAATCGACGAGGGCTAAAATGAGGATAGCCATTAAGAAATGCCTTAAGAAATATGGATATCCACCTGAATATAGAGATTCCGCCATCGATGGTGTCATTTCTCAAGCTCAGTATATGATGACTGATTGAGGGCTAAATATAATTTTTAAATAGGAGCAGGTAGAGAAAATTTTAGTTGGTCTAATTAGCAACCTTTGTGGTCTAAAGAACAAACTTTAATATCTTCTTCTTTGAATTCGAGAACTTTGTGATTGTTTTCTTCTAAGAATTTCTCCCATGATAAGAAGACAGTCCCGTCTTCTTTGACTAAAGCTGGGAGTCCTATATCGCCTATTTCTTTGCAATGGTCAAAGACTGGTAAAGTATCTCTTAGCTTTAGAAAAACTTTGAGATTTTTCAAAGTCTTATTTATGTCGATGAATTCGTATTCGATATGATAGAAATCAAAATTCTTTTTACAAGCCACACAATCAGGGCACATCTCACTTCCGTAAATTTTTAGCATATTTATCACCTCTCTCAATATCATAAGACAAATGAGAATAAATTATTTTTGGTAAACAAAAAAGTTTGATACTATTGAGTATCAAACTGTTAATTTCTAGTGGTCGAGGAGGAGAGATTTGAACTCACGATCTCTTGCTCCCAAAGCAAGCGCGTTAAACCAAGCTACGCTACTCCTCGAAAGCCATAGTATTTTACTCTTATTTTTCTTATTTTTCTACTTTTTTAGAAAAAAACTGAATTTTGTTTATTGTATTTTTAAATATATCGGTGAAGATAATTACCAGTTTGTGCCTATATGTTTAATATCTTGAATAAGTATAGAAATTGTTTCTGGTATTGATTTAAGATAATATAGTTAATAAAAAGGAGAAAGAAAAATGGCTAGTAAAAGAAGGGTTAAAAGTAAAAAGAAGATTTCTTTATTGATGGTTCTATTTGTGCTTCTTGCGATTGTAGCTGGAGTTGGTGCTGTTGTTTGCATGATGATGCCATTCTATGATTGGTCATCTAGTTATACATTTGGAAACAACACTTATTCAGTTGGATATTCTATATCTGGATTCACATTAGCTTGGGGTGGGTCGATTATATTAAAAGGAAGTATTCCGGCTGTTAACGATTATTCCAAGGAAGTTGATTTAGAAAATCAAAACGGTGGATTGATTGCTATATTTTGCTTATTTGTAATAGGAATAGTTCTATTGGTTACATATTTAGTTCTTTCATTTATTCCTAAGGTTAACAGAAATGGATTGGTCAAATATGTTTTACCTCTATTATCATTCTTATGCTTATTAGCTGGTGGAATAATGTGTTTCTGCTTATTGCCTTTGATTAAAGACCAACTCGATATGAGCGGTGTTAACAAGACTATAAATACACTTGAAAAGATTGGTTTCAATGCTACTGATAAACTAGGAAGTGGATCCATTCTTTCTGGAATCTGTGGAATAGTATCAGGAGTGATTGCTTTGCTTTTGATTCCTTTGAACAGTAAGAAATAAATCTGCTTTTTAAAGAAAAGATAAGGCCATGAATTAGTGTTCACGGCCTTTTTAGATAAAATGAAAGACATTTCATAAATATAATTCAATTCATTTGCTAGAATCTTATATGGATGAGGTCATACATTATGAGAAAAGAAATATTAGTCTTGGATTATGGAAGTCAATACAATCAGCTGGTTTGTAGAAGAGTTAGAGACGAGGGAGTATATTCTGAAATTTGTTCTTATAAAGATGCACCTGAAAAACTTAAGCAAGGAAATGTAATAGGAATCATCTTGACTGGTGGACCTCATAGTGTTTATGAATCTAACTCTTTTTCTCTTCCTAAAGAAGTATTGGAATCTAAGCTTCCGGTATTAGGAATATGCTATGGATTCCAACTTCTTTCATATTATTTAGGTGGAGAAGTTAAAGGATTAAACAAAAGTGAATTCGGAAATGCCAAAGTAAATGTTATCAATAGCGATTCATTGCTCTTGAAGAATATCCCTTCTTCTTTTATATCTTTCATGTCTCATAATGACTCAGTCACAAAACTTCCTAGTGGATTTATTAAAAATGCAGAAACTGATAACTGTCCTAATGCAATAGCTAGTGATGAAACAAGAAAAATATATGGTGTTCAATTCCATCCGGAAGTAAACGATACTGAATTTGGACAACAAATAATTAGAAACTTTTTATTTGAAATAGTAAAAGCTGACAAGAATTGGACAATGGAGAACTTTATTGAAGATAAGGTTAAAGAAATAAAAGAAAAAGTAAAACCAGATGAAAGAGTTTTGTTGGGCTTATCTGGTGGAGTCGATAGTTCAGTTACTGCTGCATTACTTTCTAAGGCTATAGGTAAGAGACTTACCTGTGTGTTTGTAAATCATGGATTGTTGAGAAAAAATGAAGTTAAAGAAGTAATAGATACTTTTAAAAACTTTGATTTAGATTTTAAATATGTCGATGCTTCTAATGATTTCTATAAAGCTTTAGCTGGTGTTACAGAACCAGAAGAAAAGAGAAAGATAATTGGAAAGTTATTCGTAGAGACATTTAGAAAGGAAGCTGATAAGCTAGGCAAAATTGATTATTTAGCCCAAGGAACAATTTATCCTGATGTGGTTGAATCGGGTTTAGGTGGAAACTCGGCTAAAATCAAATCCCACCATAACGTCGGTGGATTACCGAAAGATATTGGATTTAAGGGTCTTGTAGAACCTTTGAGATACTTGTTCAAAGACGAGGTTAGAAGGACCGGTTTGTCTTTAGGATTGCCTAAATCTTTAGTCTTTAGACAGCCTTTCCCAGGACCAGGGTTGGGAATAAGAATTATAGGAGAAGTAACAGCTGAAAAAGTAAAGATAGTTCAGGATGCTGATTATATTTTGAGAGAAGAGATTAAGAATGCGGGTTATGATAAACAAATCAGTCAGTATTATGCTGCTTTGACTAATATGAAAACTGTAGGTGTTCAAGGTGATGGCAGATCATATGATTATGCTGTTGTTATAAGAGCAGTCAAAACAATCGATTTTATGACTGCTAAGCCTTTTGATTTGCCTTATTCGATTTTGACTAGAATTGCAGATAGAATTGTAGATGAAGTGGACCATGTGAGTAGAGTCTTCTTCGATTACACATCTAAACCACCTGCAACAATTGAGATGGAATAGTTTGACTTCTCTCAATTAAAGCTATAAAACGCATAAGGTTTGATTTAAAATATATATCGACTTTGGAGGCTAAACAGCATGTCTTTTAAAATATTGTCTGTTAACTCTGGATCTAGTTCTATTAAATGCAAATTATTTTTAATGCCTGAAAAAAAACTATTAGCTTATTTTGTTGTTGAAAGATTAGGCACTAATTCGACATGCAAAGTGACTATCGAAGGTAAAGATGCTCAAGTGTATCCTATGAGTGGAAAGACACTTATAGATGCTGTGGATTGCATAATTGATTTGATGGTTACTACAGGTGTTGTTAATGATTTAAGTGAAATAAAAGGAATCGGGCATCGTGTGGTTCAAGGTGGAGATTATTTTGATGATGCTGTAGAATTCAATGCTGATGTAGAACAAAGAATATTAGATTTAGTTCCTTTGGCTCCATTGCACAACCCAGCAAACTTAGCTTGTTATAGAGAATTCAAAAAGAAGATTCCAAATGTTGGTGAAGTCGCTGTTTTTGATACGACTTTGTTTTGTCATTTGCCAGATGATGAGAGATATTATCCTATAGATTATGATTTGACTGAAAAATATCACATAAGAAGGTATGGCGCACACGGAATATCACACAAATATCTATATAATAGATGCGTAAAAGATTATTTTAATAATGATTTTTCTAATAAAAATATCATTACCATGCATGTAGGAAATGGTGCATCTTTATCCGCATTTAAAAATGGAGTTTGTATCGCTACTTCCATGGGTTTGACCCCTTTGGGTGGGGTTATGATGGGAACTAGATGTGGTGATTTAGATCCGTCTATTGTCACTTATATCGAGGATATTTCTGGGATGTCTTCGGGTCAAATAGAATATATTTTGACTAAGCATTCTGGATTATTAGGTGTATCTGGAATTAGCAACGATGTAAGAGACATTAAGAAAGCTATAGATGAAGACAATAATAAGAGAGCACTTCTAGCTAAGGATTTATTCTTACATTCGATAGCAAAACAAATAGGATCATATTATGTAGAATTAGGCAGAATCGATGCCTTAGTATTTTCCGGTGGAATCTTTGAAAACTGTGTTTCTTTTAGAAAAGGGTTAGTCGATATTTCTAAAGAAGCATTGGGATTGGATTTGAACGACAAAGCTAATGAAATCATGAAGAATGGAAAGGAAGGACTTATTTCTACTGATAAATCTAAAGTTTCCATGATTGTTATTCCTACTGATGAGGAATTGATGATTGCTTTGGAAACAGCGAGGATCTTAAAATTACAATGAAAAATTACAATGTAAAAGGTCTTGTGGGAAGAGTATCTATTGATACTGATTGTTTTATTAAAGCTGTAAATGATAAAAAAGATATCATTCTTTTTGTCAGTGGAAACAACTGCCCCAGATGTACTTTATTAGAAAATGAAATAAAAGAACATCCGGGTGTATTAATCTTTGAAATAAAGTATGAGGATTATAAGAAAGCCTCGAATTTATTGAATGACTTGCCTTTTGTTTATTCGTTTCCGACTGGCTTATTGATAGAAAATGGAAAGGTGATTTTATCTGAGCCTATGTCTAGCAAACCAGTAGATGAATTTTATGAATTGTTAGTTTCAAGATTAGATACTAATACAATTGATATTCAAAATCCATTCAATCCTGTGTTTGCTAAAGATGGATCATTGAGAAGATATAAAACTAGTTTGACTTCTATAGATAAGTTCTAGAAAAACATTTAAAAAATAACCGATATCAGTTGATATGACTAAGACAAATATTAATTAAATTAAATATTGACGCAAATAAAAAACAGGGTTCAGCATTGTTGAATCCTGTTTTTATTATTCTTAGATTAATTTACTTCATTCTTCTTTTAGTCATTTCTGAAAATTTTTGAAGGAATGAAGAATAATCACCACGCCAATCGAGGAATGTCCCATCCTTTGTAATGGCTATGATTCTAGTTGCGATAGTTTCGATAAATTCACGGTCATGAGATTGGAAAGCTAAACCACCACGGAATTTTATCAAGGCCTGGTTCAATGACTGAACGGATTCCAAATCCAAATGATTGGTGGGATCGTCGAAGATATAGAAGTTAGATGGCTTCATCATCATTCTAGTCAGTCTCAATCTTACCTTTTCTCCTCCAGATAAAACATTGACAGGTTTTAATGCTTCATCACCAGAGAATAACATTCTTCCTAAGAATCCTCTGATATAAGAATCTAACTGCTCCTTTGAATAGGGTCTAAGATAATCTACTAAAGAACATGTAACATTTTCAAATTCGGAAAAGTCATTGGGGAAGTAGTCTTTAGTTACTGTGATACCCCATTTGAATCTTCCTTCATATTTCTCATTTCTTCCGGCAATGACATCAAATAAAGCAGATATTATTGAAGTGTCATCGCTGATAAATGCTACTTTTTCGTTGTGATTTAAAGTGAAAGAAATGTCTTTGAACTTTCCTTCAACTGATAAATGGTGTACTTCTAAACAATCGTTTCCAATTTCTCTTTCAGGTCTGAAGTCGATAAATGGATATTTTCTTGATGATGGCTTGATATCATCTAAGGTGATTCTATCGAGCATTTTCTTTCTAGAAGTGGCTTGTCTCGATTTAGCGGCATTAGCAGCAAATCTAGCGATGAAGTCTTTTAATTCTTTGATTCTCTCTTCTTTTTTAGCGTTGTCTTCTCTAGATTGTTTCAAAGCTAATTGAGAAGATTCGTACCAGAAGTCATAGTTTCCGATGAAGGGGGTAATCTTTCCATAATCGACATCCAACATTCTTGTACATACTTTATTTAAGAAATAACGATCGTGTGATACGACTAGAACTGTATTTTCATAGGTTGAAAGATATTCTTCTAACCAATCTGCTGCCATAGGGTCAAGACCATTTGTAGGCTCATCCATCAAAAGGTAGTCAGGATTTCCAAACAAAGCTTGTGCCAATAATACTTTGACTTTAATCTTTTCATCCAAGCCTTTCATAGGAACGTCATAATCCTCTGAAGGAACACCCAATGATGAAAGTAATGTCTCGATTTGTGAATCTGCATCCCATCCACCTAAATCTGCAAATTCACCTTCTAATTCTCCTGCTTTAATTCCATCTTCTTCAGAAAAATCAGGTTTGGAATAAAGAGCATCTTTTTCTTCCATAACTTGAATCAGTCTAGGATTTCCTAACAAGACTGTTCTTCTAACAATCTCTTCGTTGTAGGCATCGTGATTTTGCTTTAAGACTGAAAGTCTTTCGTTGTTATCTAAAACGACTGCTCCTTCGGTTGGCTCTAAATCCCCGGAGAGAATTCTTAAAAGTGTAGATTTTCCTGCTCCGTTGGCACCGATTATTCCGTAGCATTCGCCTTTTTGAAAAGTTAGAGTAAGTCCGCTGAATAATTTTCTTCCACCGAACTGCATTCCTAAATTGTTGACTGCAAACATTTCTAGTTGTTTTCCTTTACTGTGAGTGAGGCTTTATAGTCGATGACAGCTTTATCCAATGCTGCTATCAAAGCTGGAACTTCATCCAACGACTTTAAAGTAGCTCCACTTGCGTTAGCATGTCCACCACCTCTGAATTGAGTTGCAATTTTATCGATTGCAACAAATTTAGAGCGAATGGATACTCTAAATGTGTTGTCTTCCTTGTTCTCAGTTATGGATGCTGTGATGAAGAGACCATCTAAATCCCTAAATTCATTGACGAACATCTTTCCGTCGATTGGTGTAATTCCGAGATTATTCAAATCGGCATCAGTCAAAATGTAGTATCCGACTCCATGCTCGGTGAACTTTGTGTTGTTCAAAACAAACTTCAAATTTTCAAAATCCTTTTTTGTTTTCTTATACATCTTGTTGTAGACAGCGTTCATATCTATACCTAAATCGACTAAATCTCCAACAATTCTAAATGTTGCTGCATCTGTGGGGTCATATAAGAATCTTCCTGAATCTCCGACTATTCCAGAGAACAAAGCTTCAGCTGATTCCTTTGGAATGGTGTAGTGGTTAGAACGGGACAATTCGAATAAAGCAACGATTTCTGATGCGGCGATGATATCGGGGTAAACGATGTTCAAATCACCATATCTATCAACTTCAGGGTGATGATCAATCTTTATTTTGAAAGTTGATCTTCCCATGGTGTTATCACTTACTCTTTCAGTGTTTGCACAATCGGTTATGATTGCGAGAAATGGACCTTGGGCAAACCAAGATTCCTCTAGTTTCTCAGGAGTTGGATACAATGATGGACACCATTTCTCGCTTCCTTCTCCTACAAAATGAACCTCTTTCTTAGGAAAGTTTGCTTTGATCCAATAGACTAAACCCATTTGTGATCCAAAGGCATCAAAATCAGGCTTTACATGACGATAAACTACGATTCTGTCATATTCTTTTATTTTCTTCTCTAATTCTTTGAATTGCTTACGAATTTTTGCATAATCAAATTCCATAAAATAAGACCTCCAATTTAATACGATGAATTTCAAAGAGATTTTAACATATATTTATAGTTAGATAGCTTTGTAGGTGATTTGTATGAGGTTTCTTTTTCTATACTTTGTTTTAATAAAATGGTAAATAGATAGCAAAATAAACATATTTTTATTTGGTAGTGAATGGAAAACTAATAAAATTATTTCTTGATAGTTGAATTGATTAAGAAAATCTAGTATATTCTTTTAGCTTGATAAATGGTCCAGTAGCTCAGTTGGATCAGAGCAGCTGCCCTCTAAGCAGCGGGCCGGCAGTTCGAGTCTGCCCTGGATCACCATTATAGAAACAACAACTTCGATACAAAAGTATCGAAGTTTTTTCTTTTAAGTGATTTATAAAAATCGAAGATAAATTAGAAAAATACTATTGTGAGAGACAATCTTTTAAAATGGAAAACTGAGAAATAATTAAAAAGATTCTGTATGCTTAGACTTAATAAAGTCATGATTATTAAGCAATCATAAAACTAGTTTGAAATATGATGAACTGATTATTAATTTTAATTGTTTTGCTATCCTTTGTATTTTCAACTCATCTTATAATCTAATTCATATTTAGTATTTTAATAAAGTGTTTTCTTTACTAGTAGATTTTACAAACATAAATAACTTTTGCATATATAATGTATTTGTTTGAAGCTTTTTGCGTGCTTTTAAGGAGGAAACAATGGCTGATAAAGAAGTAAAGACAGTAGAAGACTTGACTGACCTTTTGATTCGTGTACGTAAAGCTCAAAAGGAATATAGTGAGTATTCTCAAGAACAAGTAGACAAGATTTTTAAGGCTGTAGCCTTAGCTAGTGATAAGGTTGCCTTGAAATTGGCTCAAGATGCAGTGACTGAGACTGGCATAGGTAATGTAGAGGACAAGGTTATCAAGAATAAATACGCTTCCGAGTTTATTTATTCCGAATATAAGAATGTAAAGACTGCAGGAATTATTGAAAAGACTGATTCTTATCTCAAGGTTGCAGAGCCTTTGGGAGTCTTGGCTGCTGTTATTCCAACAACCAATCCTACTTCAACTGCTATATTTAAGATTCTTTTAGCTTTGAAGACAAGAAATGGATTGATTTTCTCTCCTCACCCTCGTGCTAAGAAATGCACAATCGAAGCCATTAAGGTGTGTTATGAAGCAGCTTTGAAGGCTGGTGCTCCTAAGGATATCATCGGTTGGATAGATGAACCTTCAATCGATACATCTAAGTTGTTGATGAAGGAATGTGATTGTACTTTGGCAACAGGTGGACCTGGAATGGTAATATCAGCTTACTCTTCTGGAAAACCTGCTATTGGTGTCGGACCTGGAAATGCCCCTGTGGTGATTGATTCAACTGCTGATTTAGATGCTGCAGCCGCTTCTATTATTCATTCTAAATCATTTGATAATGGAACTATTTGTGCTTCTGAGCAGAATTGCATCGTAGTTAAAAGTGTCTATGATGAATTCAAGAAGTCTTTAGCATATCATGGTGCTTATTTCATTCCTGCTGAGGATATGGACAAAGTTAGAAAGGTTATCATGGTTCCTTCTAGAAACAATCCTAATGTTTGTTCAGTCAATCCTTCTATCGTCGGTAAGACAGCATATGAAATTGCTAAGATAAGCGGAATTGAGTGCCCTGAAACTACACGTATTTTGGTAGGAGAAATTCCTGCTTTCGATTATGCAGAAGGATTTGCTCACGAAAAGCTTTCACCTGTTCTTTCTTTGATTCCTGCAGAATCATTCGAGAAGGCTGTTGAGATAGCGGAAGATGTCGTGGAACATGGTGGACATGGTCACACAGCTGATCTTTACGTCAACCCTAATCAAACAAAGAAAATTGATTATTTTGCTGAGAAGATTGAAACTTGCAGAATTCTTATAAATATGCCTTCTGCACAAGGTGGAATAGGTGGCATTTACACAGATGCTATCCCTGCATCTTTGACTTTGGGATGTGGAAGCTGGGGTGGAAACTCTACATGGCAAAATGTCGGAGTGTCTAATCTCTTAAATATTAAAACTGTCGCTATTAGAACAGATTCTCCTGCAATTTTAGTTACACCTAAGGTTCAAGTTGGCGATAATGCTTTAAAAACATGTGTTCGCTTAGCTACAAAGAATCATAAGATTAAGAAGATTGCTGTCGTATTCAACGAAGCTTCTAAAGTCGAAGCAAACAAGGTCAAGAATAGATTTGTTAAAGCTGGATTCAAAGCTATTGATTGCTTCCTTGGAGAAGAATTGTCTCGTGCTGCTGTAGCTAAATGTGCTAAAGCAGTAAATGCACAAGGTGGAAATTTAATAGTAGCTGTTGGTGGAAATAAGGTTATCAGCTTTGCTAAATTGATAAGAGTATTAGCTAATAATCCTAAAGCTGATTTTGAAGATCTTTCAATGAGTGCCATAGCTTCATCAAAACGTATAGTTGAGTTCCCTGAAAATAACTATCATTTGATGGTTATCCCCACTTCAATATATGCTGATTTAGCTTTCAAAAATGTTGCTATTTATGAAGAGAAAAAGAACATCAACACTTTAAATGATGCCACATTAATCCCTACTGTTGTATGTCTTGATAAGAAGTTGTTAGGTCATGATGATGAAGAAAAAATAAAGACTTTCTATTCATTAGGGAATGCTATTTCATCTTATATTTCAATCAATGCTAATTCGATGACTGATGATCTTTCTATGAAAGCTATCAAGGCTGCTAAATCCTTATTTGGAAAGAAATTCACCTCTTCTAAAGCTTTGGAATTGACTATGTATGCCTCTGAAGCTGTTGCAAATACAAATGGTGGATTGTTTGAGAGTTTGTCTTCTGCTATCTCAGAAACATATCATGTCGATATCAAGGCTGCAGGAAACCTCGTTTTGGGACATGTTCTCCAGTTGTTTGATACAGATTCAATCATTTCCAAGATGGGAACAAATAACAATTACGTAAAACCTGTTGGAAAGAAGAAGCTAGCAGATATTGCTATTAAGCTCGGACTTGAAATAGAAGATGATTCTGATTCTGTTAAGGCTTTAAAAGATTGGTTGGATACTTTGAGAGTTCAATTGCATCTGCCTTCAACATTCGCAGATCTTGGAGTCACTCCGGTACGTGTTAAGAAATTAGCTAATTCAGCTGCTGTCTTAGCTTTTGAAAAGAGTGGTACTTCTGCATCTCCTATCTATCCTAGAATAGATGGATTAGAGAAGTTTATACTCGGGCTTTAATTGATACAGCCATGGTTAAATGCCATGGCTTTTTTGATATACTAATAACGTTTGTGGGAGGTGCATTATGGATTTAATATTAGCCAAAAAAAATAAGAAAATATATAAGAATGGTGATTATTTAACCAAAGTTTTCAATCATGATGAAATATCAAAATCTACAGTTTTTAAAGAAGCTTTATATTCTTCTGTAGCTGAGAGTACATGTCTTCCTATTCCACATGTTTTAAAAGTATATTCTCTTGGAGATGACTGGGCTATAGATTCGGAATATATTGAAGGTGAGACTTTGGAAGAGATGATACTAAAGAATCCTACCGATTATAAGAAATACATTGATATTCTTATCGATTGGCAGTTAAAGATTCTATCTATCACTGTCGATGGATTGCCTAATATGAAAGACAAATTCAACTCTAGAATTTCTAGATTAGGAAAAAGAACAGATGTTCATATCGATGCCACTATTAGATATGAATTACATATAGCGATGAATAGATTATCAGCTGATAAAGTTCTTTGCCATGGTGATTTTGTTCCTGATAATTTGATGGTCACACCAGAAGGAAAGTTTTATATATTGGATTGGGCACATTCAACTGTTGGAAATAAAGAGCCAGATATAGCTAGAACATATTTGAATATGCTTTTGGATGGACATAAAGATTGGGCTGAATATTATTTAAAGTCTTATACAAACAGAACTGATACAGCCATTCAACAAATAGAATCGTGGTATCCGGAAGTGGCAGCTACGATGATGAATCAATTTGATAGCAAAAAAGAAAGAGAATTCCTTCTTTCAGTTATCAATGGAATCGAGTTTGCCTGATGACTGAATTATTTGTTTTTGATGTCGATGGAACTTTGTCCATCGATAATTCTCCTCTTACCGATTTAGATAAAAGAGAGATTAACAAGCTTTTAAGCCATGGATACTCAGTCGCTATCGCAAGTGGAAGACCTTTGTGTGGTATTAAAGTCGTATTAGATCAATTGATGGATTCACCCAATAAATTTGCTATATGTGCAAATGGTGCAGAAGTCTTCGATGGTAATGGAAAACAAATATCTAAACATTGCTTAAAGTTTAAAGATTATCTGCATATTTATAATAGATATAAATCAAAAGATAGAACGATTTATCTATATAAAGGGAATGTCTTAGCTAGTTTTGATAAAGGTAAATTTATAAACATGGAATATAATTGGAATTTCATGGAAAAATTTATTGACTTGAATAAAGTTAAGATGGACGATGATGAATTTATAACAAAGATGGAAATAGGATCTGAACCAGAGGATTCAGCAAAGCTAGAAAAAGAGATTTTACCTGATGATTGGATGACTTATAACGTTGTTAGAAGTGGTGATACATTTATAGAGATGGTCCATAAGTCAGTTGATAAAAAGACTGGTGTAACTAATGTTATGAGCTATATTGGAACTACCAGAGAGCATGTCCATGTCTTTGGCGACTCCATGAATGATCTCTTGATGATTAAGGAATTTGATGGAATTGCGATGGGTAACGCTTTGCCTATAGTAAAAAAATACGCTAAAAAAATAACCAAATCCGTATCTGAAGACGGAGTTGGTTATGCTTTGAGTACTTGGTTTAAAGAATATTAATCTTATTCGCCTAAGGCTTTCTCTGAATCTTCTTCTAATATTCCATTTAGCTTCTCAATATCAGGCTTTGTTAAAAGGAATACACCGAAGATATTTCTCAACAAATTGTTGTAATCCAATCCGTAACCGATAAGATAATCTTCACCTTCATATCTTAGTCCGTAGTAATCCACGGGTACATCGAATTTTCTGTTTGCTGGTTTGTCGACTAAGAATACTGTAGTGATGGATTTCACACCTCTTTTTTCCTTTAGATACTTAACTAAGTAATAGGTGGTCAATCCTGTATCGACTACATCGTCGACTAAAATTACATCTCTACCCTTGATATCTGTAGTGATGTCCATTTTCATTTTCAATTCACCGGTGGATTTAGTTCCTGAATAAGAGGATACAGACATAAAATCGATTGAGACTATAGTCTTCATTTTTCTTACGATATCGCACATGAAAGGTGCGCCACCTTTCAATATTCCAACTACGACAGGAAGTGTCTCTGAATTTTCAAATTTAGCATCTAATTTTTTTGCGATGGTAGTGCAAATAGATTCAATATCATCTCGATCCAATAATCTTTTGCCAACTAAAATTTTCTTATCCATAGTTTTTCTCCGTTTAAAAAAAGAAATCCCTATTACCATAATACAAAAACTAGTTAGATTTTGCGTGTCATCGCTTACAACAAAAGGGTCTTCTCTTTTTTCTCTATAAATCTATGCGTTATATCTATATAACCAGCGTCTGTCAATTTATAAAGTCTTTGGTTTGTCGTAGGAGAATCCAAAGGACCTTTGGATTTGATCCAAGGGCCGATTTTATAATAATCTAAGACCTTGCTTTCCCATAATATCTTCCAAGCTTTTGGAGCACCGGAATACATGGCGGTTTTTAATTCTGGATATGTTTTATGAATATGTTCTGCTAGTCTTTTTATTTCTTCAGGATTGCAATCCCCACCACTTAAAAGAACACAGGAAATACCTGTATTCTTTTTTATTAATTCATCAATCTTATCGGTTGTCAAATCAGATCCGATATTTTGTTGGAGATATGCTGAATGACATCCTGGGCATCTATAAGGACAATTTGTTATATTTATATCTAAACTTATTTCATCGGGGATTTCAGAGAATACTACGGCTGTTTCAATGTATTTCAGCATTATTGAATATTGTCGGCGTAGTAACGTCTCTTAGCTTCTCTTTGACGAGCTTCGGAGAAGTTGGATACACGCTTGAGATAACCGATGACTCTGGTTAGATAATCGAGATTGGTAGAGCCACATTTAGGACATGCTTTTAAGTTTTGCTTTGAAATGTGTCCACAATCATTGCAGACAGTGTTTGGAATGTTGAATGTGAAGTAGTTGCATCCATCCTTGACTGCCACTTTCATCAGCATTTCATATTGAGCCTTGGAAAGATGCTCATCCAAGTTCATATGCAAAGCTGATCCACCATCCAAGCATCCTGTGAAATCTTTGCCCATCAATTCAAATTTTTCGAGAGGTGTGGTATGTGTATCTTCGACGATGTAGAAGTATGAATTATATACATCACGAGGTACCCAATATCCATCTTCTTTGTCCCATTTTGCATTCTTTACACCCAATGATTCGGCAGGAACAAATTCAGTGTTGAATTTGCAGTGAGGCTGACGGTCTCTCTTGTTCAAATCTTTAATTGTGGTAAGAATATCAATTGCGTACTGCTTGTAATTCTCATCGTCAGGACTAATTCTATAGCCTAAGAATTCAGCTCCTTCTACAAATCCATTTATTCCGATGGTGAGGAATTGCTTGTCCAAATTGATAAATCCTTCATTGTAGATTTGAAGCATTCCATTGTTATAGTAATCCCAAACTATATCGTTGAATGCAGACAAATACTTGTGAACTCTCTCAGTGATTTCAGTTATTCTTTCTTTGAGAGTTACTTTGCATCCCTCATTTTTCCAGTCTTGAACGATTCTGTTCAAATTCAGAGTGATAACACCTTTAGAACCTGTTTCGATTCCACCAGCACCTAAAGTATAGGAGAACTCGTTGTTCTCTAAAGCATTACGCAAACGGCAGCATGATGCTAAGGCATCAGGTGAATCGGATTGATAGATGAAGAAAGAATGTCCTTCAGCCAACATTTCAGCACAGAATTCAGCATTTTCTTTATCTTTGTAATCACCATTTCCGTCGTTCAAAAGATTGAATGTCTCGACAGGGAATGTCATAACTTCATGAGTTCTCTCTTTGTTGAACCACTTCATAAAGAGCTTTTGTAAAACGTTGACTGATTCCCAACATGGTTTGTCACCATCGGGGAAGAAGAAGCCTTTGAAGATGGCTTCAAAGTAATACTTATCAAAATATGCGATGTTCCAGAAGACTGATTGATTTCCACGAGCTGCGGCAGGTTGATTTACGGTGTATACGACTTGTTGGAACATGTTCTCAATCTTTCCTTTGAGAGTTAAATCTCCAGAGACTCTAAATTCGATGACTTTATCTAAACGCTTGTAATAGTCTTGGCCGTAGTCGATACGAAGGAAATGATCCAAATAAGTTAAGAATTCTGGTGTAGCAGTAGCTCCTGCAAATTGAGCAGCTACACAAAAAACGAGGTTGATAAATGATCCACAGAATGAATCTGCGTGCTTAGGAGCTCCAGAAGTACCGGAGAGTTTTGTCAATCCATTTAAAACAAACGGATACAAAGAAATTGAGCAGCAATAAGGGAATATTGATGTTTCATCATGCTTATAAATGATATGACTTTTTAAGTCCTTAATGTATTGATCTGCAAGTTCGGGTCCGAATTCTTCAGTCAATTTTTGACGCATCAATTCACGATTGAGGTCGATCATATCCTTCTTTGGAAGTTCAGTAGCCATTGTAGCGATGTTCTTTGTGGTAACATTTGCATTTGGATCATATTTAGATCCTGTAGCAGCATTTGATGCTCTTTCATATGATTGGATGAAATCTATTTTTTGTTCTGTACTCATTTTATTATCTCCTCTTATAACCCATTATCTAAACTAGTTTAACGCCTAGTCTTTATCAGGTAAAAGAAACATACACTAATTTATTAACTACTTAAAGACCATTTTTTAAGTACTTTATTACTAGTAATACAACCATTAAGCAATTAGTAGGTTGCTTCTTTTAAAGAATGGCTTACTTTATTGTAGAGTGGACAACCTATTCAATTATAAACAAATGTGTAAACTTCTTTACTGAAAATTACATTTATAAAAAACCATAATATTTAATTGTTTTTGATTTTGAAATTTCTTCTTCCAAGGAAATGAATAGAATTGTAGTTATATAATTCTTCCATAAGAGAGAGGAGAGAATATGAAATACACTAAAGATGGGATTATTGAAAAAGCTAAAGAATTCATAAAAGGAATCTTTAAAGAAGATTGCACAGGGCATGATGTGTATCATACTTTGAGGGTTTATAGGACAGCATTAAAGATTCAAGAAAAGGAAGGTGGAGATTTGTTCTTAGTAAGCATCGCTTCCTTGCTACATGATGTTGATGACTATAAATTGGTCAAAGATAGAAAAGAAACAGATGATCCTTACTTGAATGCTAAGGAATTCATGAATTCTGTAGAATTGGATGAAGAATTCCAAAAGCAAGTGATAGAAATCATTTCCTCAGTATCTTTCAAAGCTAATGAAACCGTCACACCGAAGACAATTGAAGGAAAAATAGTCCAAGATGCAGATAGGTTGGACGCTATTGGAGCCATAGGAATAGCGAGAGCTTTTGCTTATGGTGGGCATAAGAATTCGCCATTATATAATCCTGATGAAAAGCCGATGGAAAACATGGATTTTGAAATGTATAAGAAACATCGTGGATCTACTATAAATCACTTCTATGAAAAATTGCTGAAATTAAAGGATATGATAAATACTGAGACTGGGAGAAAAATCGCACTTGTTAGAGATGCTTTTATGAAAGAGTTTTTAGCTGAATTTTACAAGGAATGGTCAGAATAGAAATCTTGTTTTAAGTATATAAGTTGTTGTTATGCGACAAATAAAAAATCCACCGATTAGGTGGATTCTTAAGTTCGATTACTTAATCTTCTCAACTTTGATTTGAGGTACTAACTCATTGAATAACTCTAATGAGCCAAAGCCGTGTGAGAAGGCAGTAGCACCGCCAGCAGCAGCCATCCACTTCATACAAGTAACGATATCTTGCTTTTCGACGATACCCTTGATGAATCCAGCAATTGAAGAATCACCAGTTCCAACAGGGTTGATGAACTTGTAGCCTTTAGCAGCAGAGATGAAGTAGACGGATTTGTCCTGTGCAAAGAAGAAAGAGCCACGTCCTCCCATTGAAACTACGACGTTCTGAGGCCCTTGGTCTAATAGCTCAAGACCTCCAGCGACAATCTCTTCATCGGTTGTCACTTTATGTCCGATAAGATCCCCGAGTTCTTGATCGTTAGGCTTGATAAAGAGAGGATGGTTCTTGAAAGTAGCTTTTAAAGCATTTCCTACTGAATCGACAATTGTGGTGCAGCCTATGGAGCTGATGTGATCCATCAAATCTGCATACAAAGTTTCCTTCTCTTGTCCGAGTGATCCGGATAATACTAGGATGTCATCTTTCTTTAAGTTCTTTTGAAGGTAATCATAGATTCTATTCAATTCAGAATCTTTGATCTTAGGAGCTTTAGGATCTAAACGAGTATCAGTATCAGCTAAGATGATGATATTCATTCTGGATTCAGCTTCAGTTTCTAGATAGATAGCCTTGTTAGGTCCATAGGTGTCTTCGACAATCTTTTTGATTTCTTCACCGATAGGTCCACCTACAGCGACCATAGGAATGTTATCGACTTTGAGGTTGGTGAGCATTGAACCGACGGATATTCCCTTTCCTCCGATTCTTTTCTCCCAACTGACAGGACGATTGACATCACCTATGACAAGTGGCTTTCCATCCAAATTTAACCTGTAATCGATACAGGGTGCGACAGTCAATGTGTAAACCATAATTCTATTTCCCCCAATAGTATTGTGAATACGATTTGAATTATAGGATTGTTTTATCTATTTTTCTAGGATTTTATAAATGTATATAAAGGTTTGTATATTTTAAACAATAAAAGTATGTGATTAAGTATAGCTACAACGTTTTATAGAGTTTATATCGTATTGTAATTAATCTCACAAGATAGGATTAGTAAGCATTCATAATCAGTATCTTTGCTTTGGATATATAAAGTATATTTTTTGAATTCCCCAAAGATAAAGTTTCCAATAGCAGAACAGTATTTATCCCATCCATCTTCCATAGCTGCTTCTTGTGAATCGTTTATAAATTTAGAATCTGCTTCATGTCTAGCTCTTATTTCATTGGCTTTCTTATTTCCAAAGTAACTTGTTATCATTCCGCCATACATTTCATCTACTTTAGCCCTAGCATATGTTCTTTTACGAGCATTGAGCACTTCTTCATTATATGTATAGTAAGTTTTGTCGCTAAATTCTTTAAAATCAATTTCTTTAGATATATTTACTCTTATTGTAACTTTATAAGTACCTTTATATTCATTGGATTCAACAATATCATCGACATACATATCGAATATGTTTCTTTCGCTTTGACTCATATCTAGAGTATTAGATATTGAAGCAGAGCCTGTTTTAATACTATTTAATGTCTTATAGCACCAAGAATAGATGTTCGTTACTGGCTCTTTAAATCCGGCACGTTTTACTATACTTTTGAATTCATCAAGATTTTCTTGCACGATTGCTTGTTCTTTCTCTTCTTCTATTTTTCTTTCAGATTCATAATAATCTCTTTCTTCATTCTTATTAGCAACATATATTTTTAAATTCTTGGTGGTGAAAATTAAATCGGGAATAAAATATGCAATTGGCAATAAAGGGAAAATTATGTAAGAAGCCATTAGAGAGAAAGGAATTAATGGCTCTTTACCATATTTATCTATATAATCATAATAATAATCAGCTGAAGGGAAGTAGAAAGTTCCTTCTAATCCAATCAATAATGCAAAGAACAAGAGAAAGTAGATAACACCATTGAAATTATGAAGAATATCTATCACAGTAAATAATCTTCTGAATTTTGAATCACGATTTTTACTATAGTTTTTATCTGTTGCAATCACCCAGGATTCTTCTAATCTATTGCCTGTTATGACGAAGTCTAAAGCAAAAATAGATGCATCTGAAATAGTATATAAGACGACATTACTAGGTTTTCCATAAATAGCGTCTTTCGAAAAAGCAAATACAGAAAGAAAGAAGATAGCAACGAAAATAACTATATTCCATACAATTTTTTTGGTACGGTTATTTTCGCTTGGGCCGAGTGATGTCATTGTATTAAAACATACCCACAAGGATAATAAGAATAAAGGAATCATTCCAATTAATCCCATCAAATTACTATTGTTCATAACTCTACCTACGATATACAAGACTAAAAAAGCTATGCAGTAGGAAAATTGGATAAATCCCTTTGAATAATCTATGAAACTATTTTTAATACTCATTTAAAGTTCTCCTTTTTTAAATTTATTTTATGCATTATATGAATAAAGTTGCTTACAGCTCAAAGTCGACAATTAATGAGAATAAATCCTCAAATTCTTCATTTGGTTTATTATTATTCCATTCATCGAAAATCAACGATCTACCTATTTCGAAATCTATCTGTTTTTGCCCCATTTCTTTTCTAATCATTTTGGCAGATTTAATGTTCATTATCGAAGTTACTATTATGATGAGTAAAGAAATAAAAGTAATTCCCGGAATCAATCCCACTAAAGGAGGAATCCAAGTTGTTTTTCTAATATAGTTGTGTTCTCGCTTATCTCCTATTGCAGAAAAAGGTAAGGAGAGAATAGGAGCCACGACAAGTATGAGTGCTATCTTCCATAAGAAAGAGTCATTTTCGTTAAGTCCAAAGAAAAGAATAGTGAAAAAAGGATAAGAATATGCTGCTAAGCCGATGAGGGCAATTATTAATCCGATTATATAAGGAACAAATCCAGATTTTCTGCATTCAGTAGATTCTTTTGAATCTATCTTATTTAATAAACATTCTTTTCTTTGATCATTGAACTCTGATACTTTATTGATATTGCTTTTAATAAAGTCAGTTTCTTTTGATAATATTGTATTCATTTTATCGATGAGATCGATACAATGTTTTTTGATCTCCATCAATTTCTTATAATTCTCCATATCTATATCATATTTTATTTTTGAATTAGGTTTTGTCGATTCAAATTTTTTGATATTGATGACAATTTTAGATAAATCGTCAATCCTTGATTGAAGTAAAGTATTAAATTTATTTCCATTTTTGTCATAGAGATAACTTCTTTGTTCTTCATTTAAAACTATTTTATTTTCTTCATACAAGGAATAACCGATAATAGCTAGATCATCATACATTTCATCAGATAGAAGTCCATCTTTATCAGGACTTATATATTTATCTAATTCATCATCTACGAAGCTCAAATCGACATCGAATGGATTTACTATGATATGAGGTATACCTTCTTTGATGAATGCTGTGTATATAGAATACAAATATGAAAATGGAAATCTTTTTCTCAAGTCATTTTCTAATTCATAGAATGAATCCTCATCATCTTGTTTTAGATAAGTTATAGCTTTATTAAATATGCTGTTATATATATATTCATCATCATTCTCTGCACTGCTCTTTGAGGATTGCTGATAAATCGTATTGTTGTTAGTGATTATATTGATGTTGTGCTTCACTTTTTCAGTGTATCCACATTCACAATAGAAGATATCTTTATCAGCATTATAAAGCAGGGGAGATTGACATCTCGGACATTGTCCATTAATTCTATTTTGGTCAGTCATTGTTATTCTTCCATGAACTTCCTTTAAATGTGTTGTCGTTATTTTCGTATCTATTTGTATCTACCGGTTTTTTATAATTACTTTCATGACTTTTAATGTCGTGATTTATTTTCTTTTCGACTTGGGAGTATATGATAGTGATTACGGAGAATATGACTCCTAACAACAATTCGATGATTAGTGTTGTAACCATCTGCCAAGTGGAATTCATTGGAATCACATACATAACGAATGCGAGCACAGGCATTAATATAACTGTATAGCTAAATACAATTTGACCTGATGCTATAGAATCGCTTTGATAGTATCCACGTTTAATCACCAAGTAAACACTTAGCCAATGTAGTATTGGAGCTAGGCAATATGAAATATAAAATAATATTGCTGTTCCATTTCCTTGTGGCCAATATGGAATACAACCTAATATAATCAACGGAGCAGCGATTAAGAACATAGTTATTATTCCGTCGATGATAAGAAGTCTTTTTCTGGATATCATTTTAACCTCCTATTCTTTTACCGCATTTATTGCAATAATTAGACTCCGGATTGTTCTTAGCCTTGCAATACGGGCAAATAATAGTCAAACTCATTCCACATACCGGACAGAATTTTGATTCTTGTGGAATGCTGTTTTTACACTTGGGGCAAATCTTTGCACTTGAGCTATCTATAGTTTCCTTTTTTGTTTCACTTTTTCCTAAGACAGCATTTTGCCCTAAATTAATTCCTAACGCATTAAGTCCTATTCCTAATCCCATCATTCCTACCGCACTACTACCAGCAGTACCTTCATTCTTAGACCATGATTCAGAAATATCCAATTGTCTTTCGGTGATATGATTTGTACCTAAGACATCATATTCCTTCCTCTTTTTCATAGCGGTTAAGTCTTTGTCTGAAACATTTATAGATGTCGTATTGAAATCTATAATTTCAAATCCATATTTAGCGAAGAATTCAAGTATTTCTTTTTTTACTTCGTTTGATAAAGATTTAGTATGAGCTGATAAGCTCAAAACTGGGATTTGATCGGTCACTACAAGCTTTGACAACGAAGTTTGAACAGCTTCTTGAATTTCATCATCGAATTGATCCTTAAAATAAGAGAAAGGAATCACCTCATCTGCACTGAATTCACCTAATATTACTTGAAGCATGAATTGCGGATCTTTCAATCTAAAAATATAGGATCCTCTTGCTCCGATGTGGACTAACAAACCGGTGTCTGAATCTCTTAAATAAGCAGATCTACTAGTAAACCAGGGTGATTTTGTGTGAATAGTTGTATTGATAAAGTAGACTTCGAAAGGGAAACAATCCGCACCGTTTCTTTGGATTACTCTTCCCAAAAATGGATAATTGGCATTATCTAGAATCGAAATTCCAGGGTTGAAAACACCTTCTATCTTTCCCATGTAAACACAGATAGCGCATTGACCTGGTGATACGATCAATTGACTTCTCAATGGAATAAATTCACATGGATATTTGTAGGCAATCCAATCGTTTCCTTTTGGTGCAAAACGAATGATATTGTTCATAATTTCCTCCAGTATGGCTCTACCTGAAAGAAAGGTTGTTTACGTTATCGTAGAACCACGGCTAAATCATAAAAATATGTGTGCTTTAAAAGTGCTAAAGTGTTGAAAAGGCTTTTATCTTTAATTTCTATTGAAACAAAATTATATTTGCTATCAAAAACCTTAGGAGGAAATATATGGCTAAGATTTTAGAAAAAGATGCTTTAACTTTCGATGATGTGTTGTTGGTACCACAATATTCGGAAATCACACCTGATATGGCAGATGTTTCTACTAAGTTGACTAACACTTTTAAAATGAATGTTCCATTTTTATCTGCTGCAATGGATACAGTCAGCGAGCACAAGCTTGTCACTGCTTTAGCATTGGCTGGAGGACTTGGAGTAATTCATAAAAACATGTCTATAGCTGATCAAGCCAAAGAAGTTGAGATGGTCAAGAATTATGAGTTTGATAATGAGAAGAATAAAAGAGCATTAATAGATAAAAAAGGAAGACTTTGTGTAGGTGCTGCTATCGGTGTGACAGCTGATATGATGAATAGAGTTCATGCCTTGATGGATGCTGGAGTGGATGTGTTTGTCTTAGATTCAGCTCATGGTGATTCTAAGAATATAATAAATGCTATCAAGAATTTGAGATTGGAATATCCTAGCATGGAATTGATTGCTGGAAATGTTGCCACCTACGAAGGTGCTCTGGATTTGATGAAAGCCGGAGCGTCAGCAGTTAAAGTTGGAATGGGTCCAGGTTCTATATGTACTACAAGAATTATTGCTGGAATTGGTGTTCCACAACTTCAAGCTGTAATGGATTGTGCTAGAGCATCAAAAGAGATGAATGTCCCTATCATTGCAGATGGTGGAATTAAATATTCTGGAGATGTCGTAAAAGCCTTGGCTGCCGGTGCAAATACAGTGATGTTGGGTGGATTGTTTGCAACTTGTGAAGAAGCACCTGGCGATATATATGAATCTAATGGAAAAAAATATAGAACTTATCGTGGAATGGGTTCTATAGAAGCAATGGCTAAAGGATCTACTGATAGATACTTCCAAACAGGTCATAAGAAGTTTGTAGCCGAGGGAGTTCAGGGGATTGTCGAAGTAAAAACCACAGTTGAAGAATTAGTCTTCCAATTAATAGGAGGACTGAAAGCTGGAATGGGTTATTGTGGATCAAAGGATATTCCTACTCTTCAAGAAAAAGGAACATTTATAAAGATAACTAATAATGCATTATTAGAATCTCATCCTCATGATATCTCGATAGATAAAGGAGAGCCTAACTATTCAGTTAAGCTCAAATAAAAGCTGATTCAATATTAGCTTTCAGCATTTAACAATTTTTGCTAGTCCGCCTAGACTTGTTTCTTTGAAGTCTGTTGGAATCGCTTGACCTGTTTCACGCATAACAGCGATGACGTCATCGAAAGAAACTCTATTCTTTCTAGATGGGGCTATATCTTTAGCATATATATAAGATGTGTATGAATGAACTGCAGCCATGCCATTTCTTTCAATACACGGAATTTGAACATATCCTCCTACAGGATCACAGGTAAGACCTAAGAAATGCTCCAAAGCTACTTCAGCTCCATATTCGATGTTGTACATAGAAAGCGAATCGGCATAACACATAGAAGCAGCAGCGAATGCACTGGCGGATCCGATTTCAGCTTGGCATCCCAGCATAGCCCCGGATATGCCGGCCATCTCTTTTATGAAGTTACAAAACAATGCTCCTACTAAGTATGATCTAACTAGTAAAGACCAATCGTAGTGCTTGTTTTTATAGAGATAATAGAGACATGCGGGTACGACACCAGCAGCACCGCATGTTGGAGCTGTAACAATAATTTCACCTCTGGCATTGGCTTCACTTACAGCATAAGCATATGCAGTAAGGTAAAGCAGAGTGTTGTTTTCTTTTTCGGATTCCCTCTGTGCTGATTCGTATATATCTTTAGCGACTGCTTTTAAATGAAGTTTTCCGGGAAGATAACCAGTCGTATTCAATGATAGTTCGAGGGTGTTGAAAGAATCTTTTAATAGTTTTTCACCATAGCTAAAGATTTCTTTTCCTTCATACTCCTCTATGACTTGATAAGGGTTTGAAAGTCCTCTTTGAGCCATATAGATATTTAATTCACTAGCTTTGTTAAACGGATAGACATCTCTAGGGGAATACTCCTTATCGACTTCTTTTATAGCTCCTCCACCTATACTTTCATATGAATTCCAAAGTATTGGTCTTCCTTTATAAAAAGCATCAAATCTTAAAGTGTTAGGATGTTTAGTCCTTGTGGTGGTGTCAAATATTATCTTTGTCGGATAACCAAGCAATGCTCTAGCTATTATATGATCAGTTCCATGCCCTTTTCCTGTTAAGGCTAAAGATCTATATAGAGTGACATCTATTTCGTCACAAGGTTTATCGCCTAATAGAGAAAGAAAAGCTTTTGCAGCTCTGTATGGACCTATGGTGTGGGATGAACTAGGTCCGTTTCCTTCAATCAATAATTCACGTAACGATTTCATAACATTAATATTATAAGACTTTGATCATGATTATAATCTTTAACAATTAAAGATAAACCTTAATAGTGCAACTTGGTTAGACTCTTTCTTTGTTCAAAAATAGTTATAACAAGAGTAAAATAAAAACAAGGTGGTTTATTAAATAATGAAACTTATATCTTTTGTTGTTTGCTGTTATAACTCTCAAGAATATATGAGAGATGCAGTAGACAGCCTTTTAAAAGGTGGAGAAGAAGTAGAAATCATCATAGTCGATGATGGATCTAAGGATGATACTCCTAAGATTGCTGATGAGTATGGTGAGAAATATCCTTCTATCGTTAAAGTTGTGCATCAACCTAACGGTGGTCATGGAGCAGGAGTCATGGCTGGTGTAAGATTGGCTACTGGTACTTACTTTAAGATTGTGGATTCAGATGATTGGGTGGATGATGAAGGATATCAAGAAGTGTTGAATACAGTTAGAAAGTTGGACGGCAAAGCTGATCTTATCGTCACTGACTTCCAATATTATCATGGAAAGAAACCAGTACAACAAAACAGTTACGATAAGAAGTTCCCTCAAAACAGAATTTTCAAGTGGAAGGAAGCTAAGAAACTTAGTTTGACTGAAAACATGTTGATTCAATCTCTTATGTATAGAACTGATATCTTAAAGACGGATGGATTGGATCTTCCTAACAAAGTCTTCTATGAAGATACGCTCTATATCTATCACAATTTGTTCTATGTAGATAACATCTATTATTTGCACAAGAATTTCTATTGTTACAATGTCGGAAGACCTGGACAATCAGTAGAGATGGATACATCTATTCGCCGTTACAAGGACTTCTTAAAGGTTGGAGAGCTTTGCTTCAAATGCAATGATCCTTATAAGTACAAAGCCGATAAAGCAAAGTTCTTTGCTTTATATCATCAAATTAGAATTTCATTCTATATGTGTATGTGTTATGCAAAGCTTAGGCATACAAAAGAATCTAAAGCCGATTTGAAAGCTTGGCTCAAGACTTGCAAGGCAACAAATAAGAGATTGTATAGAAGACTCAGATATTTCTCAGTTGGATTCCCAATTAGTTTCCCTGGAATCTTTGGATACTTGAATGCTAAGATTGCTTATAATACAGCTCAAAAGTTAGTATCATTTAACTAAAATAAAATAAAAACATCGACCTATTAATTGAGGTCGATGTTTTCTTTTTGAATCATATTCTTTGGAAGAAGGATGTTAAGAACGTATATATTGTTATCCTTTATTGATATTTCACAGTCTCCAGAATAACTATCGACGATTCCTTTGATGGATTTAGTACCAAAGCCGTGATACATGGAATCTCTTTTGGTAGTTTGTGGAAGTCCATCTTTGAAGTTTAATGTTCCTTGGAATGGATTGACTTCATGAATTAATATCATTCCCATACTTTCTCTCACAGCTAAAGAAATCTCACGTTGATCTTTAGGAAGTTCTTTTACAGCATCGATTGCGTTATCCATGATATTCATGAATAGAGAGTAGCAATCCGATTGTTTCATATTTGATAAGACTGAACCATCGGCTATTATAGATAGGTTTATGTTTTCTTTTTGAACTATTAAAGTTCTTTCAGCTATGACTAAATCTAAGATATCGTTTCCAGTTTTTATGCTATTACCAAATGCTGCGATTCTATGATTCAATTCATCTACCTTGTCTTTAGAAATCAATAAAGTGCTTTCGTTTAATTCGTGCTTTAAATCATGAGCCAATATTTTCATATAGTCCATGTTCTCCTTAGAGATTTCTAATTGTTTCTTTTCTGATTCCCATATAGTTTTCATTTGAATATATGCTTCTGATATTTCTTTGCTCTTAAGCATTTCAAATTCGATGAACAACGTTAAGAAACAACATACCATATCGAACAAACAACCTACAATAAATAAAGTTAGGTTGCTAACTTTTACAAAGCTTTCATAAATCAAATTTAATATAACAGTGCAAATAATCAAGATTATAGAGATAATCAATAATCTTGAGTCTTTTATTATGAGTGTTTCATTATTATGAATCTTCTTACCAAACATATTGTAAAAGATAGGAAGAGAAATAATCACAAATGAAGCGTATATTCCATATATTCCATAATTGTTATCTACAAAGCTCGGGATTCCTTTTTCTATACTACCGATGACGATTTGAATTAACTTATAGGTGAAATGCTGCATTGCGTATCCAGCTGTTCCTAAAAACATTGCGGCCTGGATATTGACTTTGAAGCAAGCCATCAAAGATCCTATCAATCCAAAGAAAGCAATGAAGAAGAATAAGATAGAGAAGATTATAGAAGTGACTGAATTGATATAAGGAATGAGGCTCCAAGAATAGGCAAATCCAATAAAACAACTTAAACATAAAACTAACCACAGCCAAAAATGATTTCTTTTCCTTAGTTTGAAAACATAGACAGAAGTAGCTAATAATAATTCTCCGACAAAGACAATTAGGGACCAAGCACCTTTGTTTGGAATTATTTCATCTGCTCCTTGAGTAAATAAGATTTGATTAAATTCAATCATTTTCCACTGAAACCTGCCCAATGAGCCAAGCTAGTCATAAATGATTTTCTTCTAGGATGGCTTATTTGTAATGAATCTCCATTTGTCATCAATATATCCATTCCTTGGACATTCTTTATCTTTGCAAAATTGACTAAAGCTGAATTAGAGCAACGAATGAATCCATAAGGAGCGAGTTTCTCTTCATATTCGCTAAGTACTCCCCACACATAGATAGTGCCTTTCTCTGTATGAAATCCTAAAGAGTGACCGAAAACATCTATGTATAAGATATCTTTTGGATTTAACATCTCTAATCCATTCTTTGTTTTGACCATAAAGAGTGGACTTCTCTCATCTAATACTCTCATAGCTCTATCTAGTCTAAAAGACAATGAATCATAGTTATAGGGCTTTATTATGAAATCCAAAGCATTGACTTGATATCCTTTGACTGCAAACTGAGCCATTTTAGTAGTGAATATTATTATTACATCTTGATCCAACGATCTTAACTTTTGAGCTGTTTCCATACCATTGGAGTCTTTTAATTCGATATCCATCAAGACGATATCTGTGTCAGTTTTATAATTGCTTATAAAATCATTTCCATTGACGAATCTAGTGATATGAAATTCTCTATCTTTTTTAGAAAAATAGGTGGAGAGCATAGGAACTAATGAATTGTATTCGTAGTCTTCATCTTCTACAGCTACGATATTAATTATTTGTTCTTTTTCTATTTTCTTTTCATCCATTTTATAGCTAGCCTCCCATTATGTTTAAAATTGCCTTTATTTTAATGTTTAAAGAAAAATGAAACAACCTAATAAAAAGAAACCCAAATGAATAGGATTAAGAAACCAAAATAAAAACAATCTAATTTTAAAATAAAAACAATATTCATGTTTATAATAAACTTCTGTTGTATTTACAAAAGGAGATCTTAAATGAATAAAGAATTAACATTAGAAGATGTCAAAGGATTTGAGAAAGATTTCGACAAGAATGGTAGTTTGAAGATTAGCAAGAATGCTGTTATGAGAAATGGAGTGTTCAACGCTGCATTCGATAGTGAAGAGACAAGAAACGTACCTTTCACTTTCTCAAATGAAGTAAAAGATATCGGTTCTATTACTAACCAAAAGCAATCTGGACGTTGCTGGATGTTCTCTGGATTGAATGTTCTTAGAATCCAAGCTATGAAGAAACTTCATGTAAAGGATTTGGAATTGTCCGAATCATACTTGATGTTCTGGGACAAGTTGGAGAAGTCTAATTATCAATTGGAATGTGTCCTAGATACTTTGGATGAGCCTGATAATTCAAGAGTCTTCGATACAGTCATCGTATCCGGTGGACAACAAGATGGTGGATTCTGGGCATTCTTCACCGCTTTGGTAAAGAAGTATGGTGTATGTCCTAAGAGTGTAATGCCCGAGACAATTCCTTCATCTGCCTCAAATGAAATGGATGTCGTGTTGAACTATAAGCTCGCTCAATTCTCATCCAAGCTTCGCGCCGATCATAGGGCTGGAGTTTCATTGGATGATCTTCGTAAAGAAAAGGAAGCAATGCTTTCTGAAATCTACAAAGTACTCACAATCTGCTTAGGAAAGCCTGTAGATACTTTCACATATGAGTGGAAAGCAACTCCCGAGCCTAAAAAGGATGAGGAGAAGAAAGATGTTGAGAAGAAGGAAGAGCCCAAGGAAAAATGGGAATCATTCACTGGAACTCCTAAGGAATTCTATGACAAGTTCATCGGATTAGATTTGGATGAATACATCGTTTTAACCCATGCACCTGCTCGTGGATTTGAAGAAGGAAAGAACTATGCAGTGGAATATGCATTGAATGTAGTAGGAACTCCTCTCCACAGCTTTGTCACAGTTTCATTGGAAACATTGAAGAAGGCAGCTATCGATTCTATTAAGGATGACCAAGCTATGTGGTTTGATTGCGATGTCACTGCCTTATCTATGCGTAAGGAAGGATTATTGGATGACAAGGTTCTTGATCTCACTGATTTGTTCCAATCTGACTTTGAGTTTGATAAGGGAGAGTCTTTGATTTTCAGAAACACTGCTGCTAACCACGCTATGACTTTGGTCGGTGTCAACCTTGTAGATGACAAGCCTAACCGTTGGAAGGTTGAAAACTCTTGGGGTAAGGATGTCGGTGATGGTGGAATCTTCGTCATGTCTGATTCTTGGTTCGACAAATTCGTCTATGGATTGGTCGTCAACAAGAAGTATTTACCTAAAGAAGTCGTCGAAGCTTCTAAGCAAGAACCTATTATGCTTCCTGCATGGTCTGTTGTTTCTAAGATTAAGTAATCTATCTAGAATAAATAATCCTGTCACTTGATAGTGACAGGATTTTTAATTTTATGAATTTTGAAATTAGAACAAAGGAACGTATTTTTGCATTTCTTCTTCAAATTTCTTGTCGGCTTCTTTTTGCTTATTAGTATTTCGTCTTTTCAGCATGTTGTCTGGAATACAAATTTGAATTCCTTTCTTTTTAGCATAGCTGAATAATTTCTTTGTTTCCTCATCATCGCTATTGGTGGTGAAAGCATAGATTATCTTTAAATTCTTAAGATGGTCTACAGCATATTTTAAAGCTTTGTTGAACAGTCTTAAAGTTTGAATAGAATTCATAACTCCGACTATGCTCATGGCTATTGATTTTGTATTTTCTATTCCGTTAAGCATAAATGGAAAATAAGATTCATCGACATAAGTCAAATTAGGAATAACTGTTATTCCACATTCATACTTCAACCATAATCCTACTATTCTAGATTTATACATTCTATATATATTCTCAGCTTTAGGAAAGTTTTGACCGATGCTATAGTCGGGATCTATTGCAATCTTTATATCTTTGAATCTCTTTTTATATTGTTTTAATAATGACTTTTTGTTGTAGAAAATAGCATTGTAAATTCCGTTTAATCCATCGTATGTTTTATCGTATTGATAGAAACAAAGAGCAGAGTTTTCATGCTTTGAATACTCACTTGGTCTTGAATACATGGCTAGGTAATCGATGTTAGGAGTTGAATCACAAAAGAGGTTTGGAAAATCATATTCACCGCTATATCCCTCGATATTGGTCAAGGTCATAGTATTCATATTGAGGAGATTTACCATATTTTTTTCAGCCATTTTATTTACCTCCTCAAAGATTTAAATCGATATATTTTGTTTTCTATACTTATTATAAGCTTAGTTTTTAAAATGTTAGATAAAAAATGATAAAAACTAAGACATAAGAAAAGCTGAGCTAGATAGCTCAGCTAAGATCTTATTCAATATATCCTTTAGATTTCATATCTTCGTAGACGAATTTTACTACTCTTCTAGCTTCTGGATGTGCATCCAAAGCTAATCTTTGGAAGAAGATATGTTTCCATTCTGCTAAGTTTGCCGTAATTGTTATTTCGGCTTTTAAGTTTGTCGGAAGAACTGCTCTTGCCTGCTCGGGCTTTGCTCCTTCATGTAACAATTCAAAGTAAGCTTCTGCGGCATTGTTGAATGCTATGTCATACATGGCTTGATGATCGACATAATCTATAGGCTTGATTATATGAATCTTGTCTCCGAATTTTTGTTTTGAATAATTGCAGTAACGAGTTGATTCCTGAGCAAAAGAACATAATCTATGTCTTACTAATTCATGAGTGACGCCTCTATCAGTAGTCAATCTATAGACCAAGATTTTCTGTGAATCTCTTATAGATTCATCCAATGAATCTATTTCATTTTCTTCGACAGTTATTACAGATACATCAGTTTTGTTATTATCGATGAATTCATCAATATTATCTTCAGGTTTGAAATGGGTTAAGACAATAGATTTAGACTCACCATCTAAAGTTGAGATGATGGTGCAAATCAATTTCTTAAATGAGCTTCCTTCATCCTTATTTATGTGATTAATAGAATCGGATTTGTTTCCTTTATAAATTCCATCGATAGCATTTGTGATAGAGCGTAAGGATAGTGTTAAGTATACAAAATTATCGTCTGTAGCAAAGTTGAAGAATTTAGCATAGTCCCATGGAATCATCTCTAGCTTTTGATGATCATCTAAGTTATTTATGAATTCTTCTTTCTTAAACTTAAAGTGCATGAATCCATGATCTAGCATTGCCATGTGATACACTGAGCAAAGTGTCTTTACAAAGTTGACGTTAGCTTCATGTTCTTTTGGTGCTACCTGATAGCAAGAATGTGCAATATTTGCAATTCTATCTATTGGATTAGAAATAGTTAATTCTATAGCCTTAGGCTCTTCATAATCGTAATGAATCATATTGAATCTCCCTTAATAGTTTAGATTTTAATTATAAAGTATTTATCTAAATGAAAACTTTTCATTTTATCTTTATAAAACAACATATATACAATTATATAAATCGGCTCATATTAAATATTCAATAAACTAATAAAGAATATAAGAAAATAAAAGAGCAGGAATTGAATCCTGTTCTTTTATTAGGTATGAATTATTGCTTATTTAACTATGATAGGAGTCTTGGAATCTTTGTAGGTAACTTCAATTTTAGATTTTACACCTGAAGACCAATAGGTTGTTTGTTTGCATGTTTCTAATTCATAGTAATCGTTGTCTTTATCACCATTAGGATCATATTGCTTCCAAGCATTTGAATAGTTTGCCCAATAGTAGTCTGTTGCTGCTACTTGGTCTACTTGAAAATCAATATTGACTGAGAAAAGTCCTGCCAATGTAGCAACTTTGCCTGTTATACCTGCATGCTTTAATTCATTTTTACCAGTATTTTCATTAATTCCATGAGATACGCTAATGTTTATTTTATTTCCTAATGTGACTAATGTTGTTCCTAAATCTATAGAAGATAAATCTAGATTTAAGTTAAAAGCATCCTTCGAAGGTGTATATGTCATGCCTTTGATTAGTTTTTCTAAGTAGAGACCAGTTCCCATAAATCCAGTCTTTCCTTTAGCATCAGTGGAAGAATCGCTTGAAGATGATGAAGACATTGCTTTCTCAATTTGATCGACAACGTATGTGTGCAATGCAAGTGCTCCAAGATTAGATTCTTCATCTTCAAAGTTCATTCCGAGTCCTATTAAATAGTATCCGATATGAGCAGTGAGTTCTTCTGAAGTTACTAATAACATTCTTTGCTGAATTCTTTGTTTATTCTTCTTATCTTTTACTATCTCATGTTTTACTATCAAGCAATCTTCATTTTCAGGTCTGACATAATACTCAGTGTATTCACCTTTTTTATAATCTGGATCAATTCTAATATAAGCAGATACAGATACTGGGTCACCTTCGTTGTAAGCTCCGATATGGACTGATACTAATACATCATCCTTAACTTTTGTGATTGAAGCATCTAAATCCAATGATCCACTCAACGTATAAGTTTTAGATAATTTTCCGTTGATATCTCTATCGCCTTCAGTGGTGTTGAGGCCCAACTCTAGCATCAAAGGAAGATTATTGAAATCGATATATGATGATTCATTGAGATGAGAAGTGAAATCGATGAGATTGGCAGAAGCTGGATCATAATCAATCAAATCTATATCCATATTTAAGATATTATTACCTAATTCAGCATTTTCAATCTTTAATCCAGTGATTTTAGTTCCACTGTAGTAGGCTACAACAGTCATAGATTCAGCATTTGTATCATCGCTTAATCCAATGTAGTAAGGATTGATTTGAACTGATACTTCAGTATCAGTCAAGACAATCTTTCTAATGAAGTCATTCAACAATTGAGTATAGTCTTTATTCTTGATGATATCTTGTAAAGGAATAGAAGACATTCCGGTACTTATCTTTTGGAAGTACTCATATAACAAGTTGTTTTCATCCATTCCAGTTATTGTACTGATTACATCATCTAACTTGGAATTATCCATTCCGATGTATAAAGTCTCTGGATTTTTCTCGTCATTTTTAGGAGTATAAGCTTCGTTATCATCGAATGATGTTAATTTATGTCCGTAGGAAGCGAACAACTTACCTTCGTTGTCAGTTCCTTTCAAAGCTTCATCGTTATATGAGAATTCAATATAAGGATCATAAGTTGAATCATCCATATCATAGATAAGATTTCCCTTATATGAACCATCGGTGAAGTTGAGGTACTCATTTCCGATGAGGTGTGATGTATATCCGTTTTCAGCAGTTGAAGCCAAGGTGGCATTCAAAGAAACACCATACTTTTGTTCCTTGGATGTAACCATATCGAATAATCCGTTGATGAAGTTATGGAATTCATTTACTTGAATATAGGAATCGGGATTAAATTCTGAATCTAACGATTCTGATGGATCGATATAATCGATAGTCTTGAGGTTCAAACTGATAGTTGTATCGTTGAACGTGAGACCAGTGACAGCTACATCGATAGCATCGTTTGCTACATCTACTGTGACTTTGATATTTCCGATATCGTAACCTAGCTTAGATGTATCGAAAGAAATATTTATCTTTGTATCTGATGTATCGATACTATCGATAGCAAAGATATCTGTTATTTTGTCTAAGTCTAATCCATTATCGAAGGAGAATATTCCTTTGATTGTATTGGATACAGTATCCATTACTTTTTCGACTTTTTCATTCAATCCGTCAGTGACATTCTTGTTGGGCTGTATCTTGTTCATGTTATCCATGACAGCTTTGTAGATGTTTACTGCAGATTCATCTGTGGCTTTCTCTTGGAAAATGTTGTCGAAACTTACATATGATACATTATTGAGTCTTCTTGCTTCGATAGAATGTTTCTTTCCGTCTATAGAAGCATTGGCAGTTAAAGCTATAGGAGTGTTGACTAAGTCGTCAGTGGAATTGAAGTTAGTCAAATCTCCACTCAATTTTCCAAAGAGACAAAGAGGATTATTCAAAGATTTGTCAGAGACTGATAAGTCATATTCGAATGTAGCCTTCTTATTACCAATCAAAGAATACATTTGGTTGACGATAGGAAGTACACCATTGTAATTTCCATATTTAGACTCTTCTACAGGAATCATTTTTTCAGCAGTGGTTGTGTCTAAGCTGATATCGGCATCCAATATATAACCCATTACAGGGAATTCTTTGACTGACAAAGACTCGATTCCAGTCTTATCTTCATTGAGATTAAGAATTAAGGTAAAAGATGAGTCATTAGAATCTAATCCTAAAGCTTTGTTTGAAATCTTTAAGACATACTGGCTTCCATTATTCAAGACATTGAATGATTTGAGGAAGTTCTTATATACGGAGTAATCTCCGTTGATGATTTTTTCCAAATCAGTTCCTTGAATAAATCCACCCAAACTATCTAATCCATCGACCAATTGTTGAGTATCAGTTTCCTTCTTGAAAACATTCATCAAACCATCGATTGTAGTGTTGTCGATGTATCCTTTGATTTTATCGTTGACAGAGACATAAGTTCTACCGTTTGAATAAGTGACCAAAGCATTTCCTTTGAGCATATTTGAGGAAATTGTCTGGACTTGTGCGGTGTAAGGATCAGCGCTGAAATCACCGGATAGTCTGATGGAAGCATCGATATCCTTGGATAAATCTCCACCGCTAAGCTTAGCCGTTATCGTAGAATCGAAACTCTTTGAATTGTATATATCTTTGACAGTTTTAAGAATTCCTGTTAATCCATTTAAATCGTTTATATCCTTGTTTGGAACATTCTCAGTTTGCGAATTCTTCAAATCTTGTTCAGCATCAGCTGATACACCGATATGAATGATCTTATCATTGATTGGAAGATTTAAAGTGGAAGGTGTATTGATTCCTTTTAAAGTTAGAGTGTCCTTGTCGGCAATAAACTGAATCTTTCCGAAAGGATCTAAATCCATGGTGTAGACGTAGGTGTTGTTTGAACCTTCTTCTTCAGTGATTCCACCTAAGGCATTTTGACCCCACTCAGATATTTCATCCATAGATGGAAGATTTAAAGAGGATCCATCGACTGTAGGAATAGGAAACTCTTTCAATATAGATATAGCATCGGTCAATGTTTTGTAATCGATAGAATAGAGATTATTTGCGTAATTGACAGTAGCTTTATCGCCAGAAACATATAATCCAAAAGATTCATCGATTCCTTTGTAGGAAACATCGAAGTTTCCAGACATCATGTTCTTGGATCCTTCATACTCAGAGTCAGATTCCAACAAGTTCAAAGCTAAATCATCGGATTTGATAGTTAGAGTTCCATCATCCAATCCGGAGATGTTGACATTAGCTTTCTTTAATTTGATAGAAGAAGATCCTAATAAGTTGTTTACGAACTTGTCCTTGGATGTTAATTCGACAGGTTTTGGGGGCTCATGACTGCTACTTGATGTTTTATTGTTTCCTTGAAATGCGGCAGTAGCGAAATAACCTATTCCTGAACCAGCTGCTACGAAAGATACACTAGCAGTGCAAAGAACGAATGTGCTCCATAATTTTGTCATATCACTTAACCTCCTTGGATTTCTCTCTGGAATATTTGATCAACTTTGTTTCGTCATCGGATTTAGGCTCACCTGTCTGCTCATGTGGGTTTGGCTCTTTGAGTTCTGTTCCACTACTATCTTTGAAAGGCTCATCTTGAGTGAAATAGTAAACTGTACTCTCAGATGAACATTGAGCATTGATTCCACCGATCAATGCATTGTAAGAAGCCGTGGAGTGGTTCTTTATCATGTTCAAGTTTTTGTCGATAGTCATTTGAATTTCTACCGAGGAAAAGTTTGGAAGTCCTGATAATCCACCAGTCATTTGCATTTGAAGGCCCATCTCTCTAAATCCAGTCGGTGTAGTGTAATCCATTTCGATTGTTATTAGATAATTACTTCCACTGCTTTGAATTGTTGCACTAGTTATTGATTTTGGACCGATATCGTATCCGATCACTGCCTGTTCTTGGTAAGTGGTGCTAGTAACTTGGCTTTCATCATCTGTTAAATACTCTCTATGTTCGGATGATGAATCTACATTTAAGAAATATAATCTCTTCAATAGTTTTCCTCTGGATTGAATGAATTGATCATAGGTATAGCTCTTACTTTCAGAGTTCTTCCATTTATCAGGGGTACTTTCTCTATAAGAATCTATTGAGTTTCCATAATCGTAGAATCTATCAGCTGTGTGAACAAATGAAGAAGAAGATATGTTTTGATTGAATGTGACTTCTGGTGAAGCATAAGTCACAGCTTCAATATCTTGGGTTGTCTTAATTCCAACTGTAGCTATGACAGCTTGCTTTTCATAAGTCAAGAAGTATTTAGCCTTAGCTAACTTGTATAAGGACGTATTAGCAGCAGCTATAGCTTGACTAGTAGGATCATCTGCTAATTCTTTGTCGGATAAGATACTATTCAAATTTGAATACTTAGCGCATTCTAGATAATTGTATCCTTCAAACAAATCACCATAATCAATTGAAGGTCCTTTTTTTCCAAACATTGCATATCCTAGATATCCCATTCCAATACCGACAATCAATGAGATGGAGCAAATTACTGTAGGAAATATCCATTTCTTTTTCTTTGCTTTTTTCTTATTCTCATCTTTTTTATCTTCAGGTTTGTTTGTGTTTTCATCAATTGAAGGATTAGTTTCTTCAGCCCCTGCTTTTTCTATGGTAGAAGCTTCTTTTGCTGAATCAGCTTCTTCATTAGGGACATCATTAGAAGAAGTTTCTATTTCATTAGACTCAGCCTTGGCTACTTGGCTATTTTCATCTTTTTCTTCATCTAAAAATTTCTCATCTTTATTTATATTCATGTATATATAAAATCTCTCTTAATATAACAATGCGCATTAAATGCAGTACTAATATATATGAAAATCAATATCAATATAAAATTAATTATTCAAATTGTTAAACCTTTTAACTAAAAAATGCAATATGCTCTTTTTTTTTACTGGAAATTCAATTTGAACAAAAATGAGATTTATTAGAATTACTTAGTAATTTTTTAAAATGGAAAAGTAAAAAAGCCAGACCTTTCAGTCTGACTTTTAAACTTAAATTTTAGATTTCTATTTGTAGTCTAAGAAAGTGACTATTAGAATTGAACCTTAGCGCAGTTCTCTCTCAAAGTCTCAGCTGACTTGAGGACAGCTTCGGTGTCTTCCTTGGAATACTCAGGAGCAACGATAGCCTCGACTCCGTTAGCACCTAAGATTGAAGGTACGGAGAGGTAGACTCCTTCAGCCTTTCCACCGAGTACGTGCTTGTCGCAAAGTACGGAGACAGGAAGGATGACCTTCTCATCAGTCAAGATAGCCTTGCAGATTCTGGTGATAGAAAGTGCAATAGCATAGTTGGTAGCTCTCTTGAGGTTGATGACATCGTAAGCAGAGTGCCAGACGTTGTAGTGAATCTTCTCGAGGTGAGCATCCAACTCAGCACCGCTGATTCCCTTGTACTCTTCATAGTATTGACGGATAGGAGTGGTTCCGATGGAAGCTGCAGAGTAAGCAGCAACTTCGGAGTCTCCGTGCTCACCGATGATGGTGGCATTGACTGAACGATAGTCGATTCCAAGATCATCTCCGATTTCTTGCTTCAAACGAGAAGAATCGAGGACGCATCCAGAACCGATGACTCTCTTGGAGTCGATTCCCAATGTCTTGTAAGCAACCCAAGCGAGGACATCGCAAGGATTGGAAACAACGATAACGACACAGTGATCGTTGAGGTGGGATTTCAATTGCTTGCAAACTCCAGCGACGATGGAAGCATTAGCTCCGAGAAGCTCAAGACGAGTTTGTCCAGGCTTTTGAGGAGCTCCAGAAGTGATGACGACTGCATCAGCATCATCACAAATGGAGTAATCACATCCTTCCTTACCAGGCTCATCAGACCAGTTAGCAGCGACGACACGTCCATTTCCATCAAGGAATGAAGCACCATCGTTCATATCGAGGGCATCACCTTCGACGTTGTGCATGGCGTTGAATCCCTTGACCCACTCGCCATTCTCATCCTTGTGTCCAGGAAGAACGACATCGATTACACCGACTTCGTTGATCCAAGATTGTTGGAAGAGAGCAAATACTGCTGAAGATCCAACACGTCCGTCACCGACAACTACAACCTTTTTCTTTCCAAAAACTTTTGCCATTTTTTCGGCTCCTTTTAAACCGAGCTTATTATAATCAACTAAAAAAAAGAGTTAAGAGTATTTCTTTTCTAAATTCAAAAAAATATTGGTTTTTAGACTTTTTATGAAATAAATGGACTGAATACAGTTTTTTTTCTTAGGATTAACTTTAGGTAGATTAGTGGTATTTTTCGGTAGTTAATCCTTTTTCTTGAAAGAAAAACCGCTCATATATATACTAAATGCCGATTTTACCCATGCTCTTTTTATAATCTTTTTATTTTGCATGGAATTATGGAGGCTTAGTAAACATGGATAACGACAACATGAAGTTCAATGGTGTTGATCAAACACCTGGAAGCAATGGAGGAAACAAGAAACAAAGAAAACACTCCAACAAAGACAATCCAGTGAAGGATTTCTTCTTGAATATTTGGATTTGGTTCAAGGAAACTGCATGGGTTCAAGTTGTCTTGGTAGTCGTATTGGTTTTTGCTATCGTCATATCTATTCCTTTGATTGTTCGTGCTGCTACAGCCGTCAAACCTGATGAGGATGTTGCTTTATCTTATTGGAAAGGTAAACGTAAGAATGTGAATGAAGTCAATTCTTATGGAAAGAACAAGGATAATGAATACACCACAGTCTTCTTTTACTCTGAAGATTCTGGAAACCAGGCTTTGTCTGTGAATAAAGCTTTCTCTGACTATATCTTCTCAGGAGAAAACAAATTCCTCAATGTAGAAAAGAGCTTCTATGCAATCGATTTGACCCGTAACGATGAGAATTCTGATAATGATATAGCAAAGAATCCTGATATCACCAAGGACCAAGACCAAGCTATTGCTTTGATTTTGGCTAAGTTCTATAGCCAAGCTTTGAAGGATCAAAAGGAAGATTTGTTGAATATCGAAACTGGAAGCAAGAATGTATCTCGTACTTCTGGAAAGAGTTTTGAAGGAAAGACCAGCATGCCTACCGATGCTGCTGTCATCGCTGTCTACAAGAATTCCGATAATTTCGACATCACCAAGGATTATCCTGTCTCTGTACGTTATGGTTTCTCTGCTACTGATGCTTCTACTGTTCGTAAGGAATTCTTTGCAACAATCTCCGCTAACTTCACCACCACTAACGGTAACGTTTCACCTGTTGTAAATTACTTGAATTACGATATCAACAACCCTGATGGAGAAGGAACTTCTGAGTTCATTCGTTACAAGAAGTAAAAATAGTTCTAATCGTAAATCCTCAGCAAAAGCTGAGGATTTTTTAATATGTAAAATTAATTTTACAAACTGGTTATATCAAATTGGTTGATTAGTCATATATCAATCTCTTATACTTTCTTTAAGGAGATAAGGCTATGGTTGATGAAAATATAAATCAAATAGATTCTTTTGATACAAATACTATTCTCGATGTCAAGGATTTAGATAAATCATTCGGTGACGTTCATGCTGTGAATAATATTTCTTTTAAAGTAAAAAAAGGAGAGTTGTTTGCCTTTTTAGGTGTTAATGGTGCTGGTAAGTCCACTACCATTTCTATTATTTGTGGTCTTTTAAAGAAGGATAAAGGAACAGTTTTGGTCGATGGATCGGATATAGATCATGGTTTAGATAAAGTCTCAAAAACTTTAGGTGTTGTTTTTCAAAACAGTGCGTTGGATAAGCCGATGTCGGTAAAAGACAATTTGAGAAGTAGAGCAGCGTTATATGGAATCTATGGGAAAGAATTCAAAAATAGATTGGATGAATTGGCGACAATGCTCGATTTCAAAAAACTGTTGAATAGAAAGGTTGGGAAATTATCCGGTGGTCAAAGAAGAAAGATAGATATAGCTAGGGCTTTGATCCATAAGCCTAAGATTTTAATATTAGATGAACCTACTACTGGATTAGATCCTCAAACTAGAAAAATCATTTGGAATGTTATGGATGACTTGAGAGAGAAAGAGAACATGACGATCTTTTTGACTACTCATTATATGGAAGAAGCTAGCGATGCTGATTATGTAGTCATATTGGATAGAGGTCAAATAGTAGCTAGAGGAACACCGGTTGAATTAAAGAATGAATATACAGGTGACTTTATAACTTTATATGGAGTTGATGAAGAAGAAGTAAAGAAATTGAATCTACCATATGAGAAAATTCAAAATTCTTATAGGATTGAAGTTGAGGATACATCAAAGGCTACAGAACTAATTTTGAATAATCCATCTTTATTCAAGGATTATGAAATTCAAAAAGGAAAGATGGATGATGTCTTCTTGTCTGTGACGGGAAAGAAATTGATTGGAGGGGATGAAAAATGAGAAGGATGTGTGAATTAGTGCTCAGAAATACTAAGATGTATTTCAAGGATATGGGAATGTTTTTAACTTCTCTTATCACTCCAGCAATTCTACTTATTTTGTTCATGACTTTTTTAGGATCTATTTATAAGGATTCATTCGTCAGTGCTATTCCAAAAGGATTAGAAGTGTCTGATAAATTAATAAGTGGATTGGTTGCTGGCCAATTGAGTTCGGCTATGCTAGCAACATCATGTGTTACAGTAGCTTTTTGTTCTAATTTGTTGATGGTACAAGATAGAGCTAACGGAACTAGGAAGGATTTGATTGTATCCCCCATAAAGAAAACAACTTTAGGATTATCATATTTCTTAGCTTCTATATTATCTACATTGATTGTCAACCTTGCTGCTACTATGATTTGCTTTATCTATATTGGATGTATGGGTTGGTTCTTGAGCGTTGGAGAAGCATTATTGGCTATACTGGATGTAATTTTACTTACATTATTTGGTGTATCCCTAGCATCGTGTATCAACTATTTCTTAAATACTCAAGGTCAGGCTAGTGCAGTAGGAACAATAGTTAGTTCCTGCTATGGATTTGTTTGCGGAGCATATATGCCTATATCCAGTTATGGAAAAGGTCTTCAAAATTTTATGGCTTTCTTACCTGGAACTTATGGGACTAGTTTGATTAGAAACCATATGATGAATGGTGCGCTTGATTCTTTGTCAGAACAATTACCGTCAGAGGCTATCAAAGCCATGAAAGATAGCGTTGATGTCAATTTATATTTCTTCGATAATAGTGTGGAAGTTTGGCAGATGTATTTGATCTTATTGTCATTTATCGTTTTGTTCATAGCCTTGTATTTAGTCTTTGTCAAATTCATTAAGAGAAGAGAAAACTAAATAAATTTTAATTTTTTTGCATAATAATCCATATGGATATGTATCTATCAAATGAATCATTTAAGGAAATGATTTGATTATATAGATAAGGTTTATTAGCCAGTAAACACTTTCGCTATTATGAATATAAGTTGCTTGATTTAGATACGTACATAATAAAAGCCTCCTTCATTGTTGGAAGGAGGCTTTTTACTTGAGCTTTATTAAATCCTATCTTTTACTTTCTCTAAAGCATTTAATACAGGTTTTGGGACATAATCTGATATATCTTCTCCCGCCTTAAACATTAATTTTAAGTTTGTTGAAGATATGAATATTTTAGCTGGGCTAGCCATGACATAGAATGTTTCTATGTCTTTATCTAAAGCTTGATTGACTATATAAAGTCTCTGCTCCATTTCAAAATCTTGAACATCTCTAAGACCTCTAATCATGACATCGATGTTTAAAGATTTAGCTTTTCTAACTGTAATTCCAGATGTGGATTCAACTTCTACTTTAGAATTATCCTTGAAGCATTCTTTTATGATAGCTACTCTTTCATCTAGTGAAAAAGTGTATTTTTTAGCATTGTTATTAGCTACTAGAATTACAATTTTATCGAATATTTTTAAAGCTTTTTCAACGACTTCTAAATGACCATTGGTGAATGGGTCGAATGAACCGGCATATAATGCAGTTTTCATTATTTGTCTTCCTCTTCTTGTCCTAGTTTATATGTACCGAGAATTTTTCTACCATATTTATGAATTCTCAAAGTGAATCCATCGATAGGCTCGGGATTTATAGTTTGCTCAGCTATAACAATAGCAGTTGGAGATAATAATCCGCTATCACGCATCATTTCTATGGCCTGTTTGTTTACCGCTTCAGCCATTTGATAAGGAGGATCTAAGTAGACTATATCGAATACTTCTCCTCTTCCAGATAATCCTATTAATGCTTGCTGCCAATCTTTCTTCAAAATGACACAAGTTTCAAAATGAGGATCATATGTCGAAACATTTTTTCTTAAAGTTCTCAATGTAGATGGGTCTATTTCATTAAAAACAACTTTTTTAGCTCCTCTAGATAGTGCTTCTATTCCTATAGCACCAGATCCTGAGAATAAATCTAGGAATGTACAGTTAGGAACATCGTTAGATATAGATGAAAATACGGCTTCTCTAATTTTATCCATAGTAGGTCTGCAGTTCTCACTTTGAGGGACTTCCAACAATCTATGACGGAATTTTCCAGATATTATCCTTAGCATTTAATTAATCCTCCTTAGAAATTATCATATATATTCTTTGTATTGTCGATAAGGCCATTTTCTATTATAGAAAGAACACTTTTTATCTCTTTATATAATTCAAATCTTCTCTTAACTTTTTCATTGGAATAATAATTTTTCTTAGCTGAAGCTAATGATTTCATCGCACTTATATCATTTTTATTCTTGAGATAAGAGCCTAATGATATTTGGCCTTCTTTGATAAGCTTTGATAAATCTTTATCGTTTTCTATTTCTTTATCCAATTCATCCTCTTCTTTTTTTATATTGGATTTATTATAGAAATCTATGAAATCATCGATAGCTTTTCTCAAGTTTTCTTCCATAAAATAATAGATAATCCTCACAACTTTTTAATTATATCATTTAGGAAAGAATGATTATTTTATATTTAAAAAGAAGATAGGTTTTAACCTATTCTCTAGTTATTATTTTTCTTTCTTGATTATTGATTTAATTCCTAATATCAATTGCATTGTTAGTTTGGCAACTAACAATAGCAATGCTAATACATCACATATGAATTGGATGAAATGTGTGTAGTATAAGTTTCCTAATATAAAAGCATTAAAACATAAGGTTTTTAATATTTGTAAAATAATTAATCGGGAGTTTGTTAGTTAGATAATCAAAAAACCTATTTATTAAATTCAACTCAAAAAGAAATTAAAGAAGCACATAACTTAGAAAAAATGTATTTAAATGGTGCTTTTAATGAAGAATAAAGATTAGGTGAATTAACAAAAAGAATATATTTATAAAAAGCTGATTATTAATAAAAGTTACAATTATTTCATTTAAAAAGTAACTTCGCAGGTTGCCCTTTAAATATTATTAATTGTTTTTAGGTTTTTACTTCTACTATTACTTAAATAAAGTATTAATCATTATCACAAAGTAATAATATTCCAGCAATTAGGCTTACAAAAAGCAATACACAAATATTAAAACCAGTCGATAATTCTAATTCGCCTTTGTATGCTTTATAAACCATAATTGTCATAGGAATACACCATAGGAGTGGGATTAACAACCAACCCACAGTAATTGTGCCTAATAAGCAAAAAATAAATGCAGCTAATTTCATATTTTCTTTATCCCCTTTTCTTTATTCTCATACTAAATAATATGGAAAGTCAAATATTTAAAATTACCAACATTGCACGAAAGTATAATACCAAAGGAAAAAGTCGAAACAATTATAAAGTAAGCACACTTGTCATAAGATTCTCTTTTTAAGTTGGGAGTTTGATTAAAATAATTAAAACATAAGGTTTTTAATATTTGTAAAATAATTAATAAGTTCTATTTATTTCAAATGTTTATAATAATTAGGAAATATATGGAGTAATTAATAATGTCAGACAAAGTTTATAAGATGTTTTATGACACTGAGAAAGTGATTAGAAGTGTAGCTAAACCTGTTGAGAATCCCTCTTCTCCAGAGATGAAGAAGTTATTGGAAGAGATGGTCCAATATTTGAAGGATAGTCAGGATGATGAGTGGGCAAAAAGACATAAAGTTAGAGCTGGAGTAGGACTAGCAGCTCCTCAAATTGGAATTGGAGAAAGATTCTTTGCTGTATATGTAGATATTCCTGGAAAAGGAATAATTCAATATGGTTTGATCAATCCTGAGGTTTTAAGCACTTCTATGAGAAAATGTTGTTTGAAGTATGGAGAGGGTTGTTTATCGGTTGCAGAAGACAAGGAAGGTTATGTTCCTCGTTACTACAAAATAAAGATTAAGGCCTTTGATGCACTTCAAGGAAAAGAAGTTATAGTTACTCAAACAGGATATCCAGCTATTATTCTTCAACATGAATTCGATCATTTGAATGGAATTCTTTATTACGATCACATCGATAAAATTGATCCTTGGAAGGATGATCCTACAGTTCAAAAGATAGCCTAGTTTTTCAGTATTTTGTGTTTACGCTTTCTTTTTATATTATTAATTGAATTAATTTGCTTGTGAGTTTATAATTCTCTTTGAAAAAGAAGACTTGTTTTTTAATGAGTCGAATTCAGTTATAGACTGTTAGACATAATTTTTAAACAAAGGAGATATATCAAATATGGCTGATACTATTTTGAAGAATAATTCAATGAGCAGCTCTAAATTTCCTGGTGCCGATTCACCTGTTCGTATCTATGCGTTAGGTGGATTAGGAGAAGTCGGAAAGAACTGTTATTGTGTTGAAAACGATGCTGATTTAGTTATTTTGGACTCTGGTGTTAAATTTCCAGACTACACCACTCCTGGTGTGAATTATATAATTCCTGATTTTACACATTTGAAGGAAGTCTCACAAAAGATTCGTGCTTTGGTCATCACTCATGGACATGAAGATCACATCGGATCTATTCCTTTCTTACTTCAAATGGTCAAAGTTCCTTTGATTTATGCATCAAAGTTGGCTTGTTCATTGATTCGTCATAAATTGACCGAATATCATTTAACTGATGCCACCAAACTTATTGAAATCGATGATGATTCTGATTTCTATGCTGGATCGTTCCGTATTCGCTTCTATCGTGTAACACACTCAATTCCTGATGCTTATGGAGTTTTGGTTAACACACCTCAAGGATCAGTTGCTACTACTGGTGATTTCAAAATCGACTTGACTCCTGTAGATCATGACTTCAACTTGTCTAGACTTACTAGATATGGTGATGAGGGAATCGACTTGATGATGGCTGATTCTACCAACGCTGAAAGAGAAGGATATACTGAAAGTGAAAAGAATGTTCAACGTGCTATCAATGAAACATTCCGTACTGCTCCTGGACGTTTGATAATTTCAACATTTGCCTCAAATATTTCTAGAATCACTCAAATCGCTACTTGTGCTATTGCTCATGGAAGAAAGATTTGTGTTATGGGAAGATCCATGGAAGGAAATTTGGAAATCGCTCGTGAATTAGGATTTATCAAGATTCCAGATTCTTCTATTGTCGGACCCGAGACTTTGAAGAGATTACCTGCTTCTCAAGTATGTATTATTTGTACTGGTTCTCAAGGAGAGCCTATGGCTGCTCTTTCTAGAATGGCAGCCGGTCAACATAAGTACATTAGAATTGAACCTGGTGACACCATCGTCTTCTCTTCCAATCCTATTCCAGGAAACACTGCTTCCGTCAATAAGGTTGTCGATGATTTGTGTCGTGCTGGTGCTAATGTCTTGACCAACTCCCCTATGTTTGCTCTTCACTCATCCGGACATGCTTCTCGTCAAGAATTGAGATTGTTGCAAAAGTTGGCAAGGCCTAGATATTTCATGCCTATTCATGGTGAATATCGTATGCTGTTATTAAATGCTGCTGTCGGTGTTCAATGCGGACTTCCTGAAGATCATACATTTGTAATGAATAATGGTGATACCATCATCATGTATAACCATGAATGCAAGATGGGAACTCATATTCCTTGTGATGCTTTGTATGTCGATGGAAAGAGCCCTGTCGGTGTAGCTTCTTCTGTAATTCGTGATAGAAATCTCTTGATAAATGAAGGTGTTGTTGGAGTATTCGTATCTATCGATCCTAAGACTAATAGATTGTTGTTCCGTCCTACTATTGAAACTAGGGGACTCATTGCTCCTAATAAGCAATCTTTGACAAACAAAGCTGAGGAAATTGTTGAGATGGAGCTTGAATCCTTGCTCAAAGGACCTCAAAAAGTCACTTATTCAGCAATAAAGGATACAATTCGTCAATCTTGTTCACACTTCATATTCAGAGAGACCCATAGAAATCCTATGATCGTTCCTGTCGTTTCTTCTTTAGGAAGTACAGTTCTTCCTACTTCGACTCCTAAGACTCCTGGATTCACTGCATTTGCAAGACCTGCACCTGTTCAACCTAAGAATCCTGAAGATCCTGGAAGAGAAGGAAGATAATATTTAAAAGCTTCTCAATATTATTATAAATATTAAAAGACAATAGATATGGTATGACCCATTATCTATTGTTTTTTTGTTATAAAAAAATTCTTTTGGATATAAATAATTGATTTTTTTGATCAATAAATATCTAAGACTAATTATTTAAGCATATGGATTGAAAATGCTTTCTTTAAAAATGCTGTAGTTTTTTCTTCTCTTTGAAATTATTATCTTTATGTAGTTGAAGCGACTATTCGTATAATTACCCAAATTGGTGGGAAGTCTCTACGCTGTGGCCCGTAAAGCCAGCACTACGAATAAATCTTAACTTCTTTTTTAGTTCTAAAGATTTATTTTTAGTTCTCGTATTGATTATTCTCCTTTCTAGGTAGTTAAAGGTCTTTGCTACAAACCTTAAAAGGAGAATTATTAAAATGAAAAAAGGTATTTTGTACTTTGGTGTCTCTTGTTTGATGCTTGCTTCTTTAGCTTCTTGTGGTGGTTCCTCCGATGCTCATGATACTCAGATGAAAGCCGGACTTGTCGCTCTTCATACTTCTGATTCTACTTATGATAAGAATTTTATCGATGCATTTAATGCCGCTTGCAAGGCTGAAGATGTGACTCCAGTAATAAAGACTAATATTCCAGAGACAACAGCTGCTTATGATGCTGCTGCTGATTTGGCTGATCAAGGATGCAAGTTCGTCTTTGCTGATTCTTTCGGTCATGAAGCTCATATTTTAAAGGCTGCAAAAGAATTCAAAGATGTTCAATTTTCACATGCCACTGGTACTACTGCTCATTATTCTAATGTCAGCAACTTCCACAATGCTTTTGCTTCTATTTACGAAGGTAGATATCTCGCTGGTGTTGCAGCTGGCCTCAAACTTCAGTCTATGATCGATGCCGACTCTAAAACTTCTCATAAAATCGGCTACGCCGGTGCATATACTTATGCTGAAGTTATTTCTGGTTATACTTCCTTCTATCTCGGTGTCAAATCCATTGTCAGCGATGTAACCATGGATGTTACATTCACTGGTTCCTGGTATGACGAGGCTGCTGAAAAGACTGCTGCCGAAAAATTGATTGCAGGCGGTTGTTCTCTTATTTCGCAACATGCTGATTCTTGGGGTGCTCCAACAGCCTGTGAGACAGCCAATGTTCCTAATGTTTCCTATAATGGCTCTACCGAGAGCAAATGTCCAAACACTTATGTTGCTTCTTCCAGAGTCAACTGGGAACCTTATTTCAAATATGCTCTCCAAAAGGTCAAAGCTGGTGAGTCCATTGATTCCGATTGGACTGGTGAACTTGGAAGCAATATTTGGGATAGTGCCACTGCTTCTGCCGATGGTTCTGTTGCTTTAGCTCCTCTCGGTGCCAAAGCTTCTACTAGTGATGCTAAGACCAAACTTGAGAATGTTGCAACTCAAATCAAAAATGGTACTTTGAAGATTTTTGATACTTCTACATTCACTGTTAATGGTAGTGCTCTTACTTCCTATAAAGTTGATATGGATGGTGATAATGTTAAAGAGAAGGAAGCTATCGTCACTGAAGGTGGTATTACTTACTTTGCTGAAAGTGAGTTCCGCTCAGCTCCTTATTTCGATGTCCAAATCGACGGCATCAATTTGCTCAACAGCAAGTTCTAAATAATTCGCTTTTTTTAGAGAAAACCAGGAGGTAAAAAACTCTTGGTTTTTAATGTTTATAGGAGAGTGGAATGGACCAAACAATGCAAGAAATGATTCGCTTTGAAAACATCGGCAAGGTCTTCGGTTCTGTCGTTGCTAACAAAGACATCAATTTGAGTGTCTATCGTGGAGAGATTCTTTCTCTCCTTGGAGAAAACGGAAGTGGTAAGACCACATTGATGAATATGCTTTCTGGAATTTATTATCCAGATTGTGGAACAATCTATGTCGATGGGAAACCAGCAGTTATCCGCTCTCCAAAGGATGCTTACAATTATAAAATCGGAATGGTACATCAGCATTTTAAACTGATTGATGTCTTTACCGCTTTAGAAAATATTGTTCTCGGCATAAAGCCTGAACAAAATTTCTTCCAAAGAATATTCACAAAGAAAGATAAAAGACTCATTAACAAGGCTTCTAAGAAATATGCTAGGAAGGCAGTTAAAGAAATTTGTGAAAAATATGGATTTAAGCTTGACTTAGATAAGAAAGTCTTTGATATGTCTGTTTCCGAGAAGCAAACTCTTGAAATTATCAAAGTCCTTTATCGCGGTGCGGATGTTTTGATCTTGGATGAACCGACTGCCGTTTTAACACCTATTGAGACTGAGCATCTATTTTCTGTTATGAGAAACATGAAAAAAGATGGTAAGTCTATTATTATCATTACTCATAAGCTCAATGAGGTTATGGAAATCTCTGATCGTGTTGCTGTACTTATGAAGGGTAAATGCATTGGTTCTGTCAATACAAAAGAGACTAATGAAGACCAGCTTACTGAGATGATGGTCGGCAAGAAGGTAGAATTAAACATCGAAAGATCTGATGTAGTCAATCCTAAAGACAGACTTATTGTCTCTGGACTCAATTGCAAAAATGAGGAAGGTGTTCAGGTTCTTCATGATGTTTCTTTCATTGCTAGAAGTGGTGAGATTTTAGGCATTGCAGGTATTTCTGGTTCGGGTCAAAAGGAGATTCTAGAGTCGATAGCAGGTCTTATAAAAGATGATAATGGTACTATCACTTATATAAATCCTAAGAATGATGAGGTTGTGAATTTGAAAGATAAAACACCTGCTCAGATTCGTGAACTCGGTGTACGTTTATCTTTTGTCCCTGAAGATAGACTTGGCATGGGTTTGGTCGAAAATATGGATCTTGTCGATAATATGATGCTTCGCTCTTATCAAAAAGGTAAGAATTATTTCCTTTTAAATCGTGAAAAGCCTAAAGCACTTGCTGATGATGTTGTCCGTGAACTAGAAGTCAGCACTCCCAGTGTTTACACTTCTGTCAGGACACTTTCTGGTGGAAATGTTCAGAAAGTGCTTGTAGGAAGAGAAATTGCTGCTTCTCCTAAGGTTCTTATGGTTGCTTATCCGGTTAGAGGATTGGATATCAATTCTTCATATATCATTTACAACTTGTTAAATGAACAAAAGAAGAAGGGAGTTTCAGTTATCTATGTTGGTGAAGACTTAGATGTGTTACTCGCTCTCTGCGATAGAATCGTCGTTTTAAGTAGTGGAAAGGTTTCGGGTATTGTAGATGCAAGAACGACTACAAAATCAGAGGTCGGAATGTTGATGGTCAAAGAAACGGAGGTTGGTAAGGATGAATAAAGAACAACATAAGAAGCAGCCGTTGTTTCACCTAGTCAAGAGAACAAATCTTGTTTGGTGGCAGAGATTGCTTATTCGTGGTGGATCTATTCTTTTAGGACTTTTAGTCTCTATGATGATTTTATTTATCTTTGCCCAAGCCAATCCTGGTGTTGTTTTTGTCGAACTTTTCAAAGGCGTGTTTGGAACTAAGAGAAGAATATTGAATTCTGTTCGTGACTTCTCTTTACTCCTTTGTGTCGGTCTTGCTTTGATTCCGGCCTTTAAGATGAAGTTTTGGAATCTTGGCGGTAATGGACAAATATTGATAAGTGCTTTGATGTGCATTGTATGTATGTTCTTCCTTGGTAATGCAGGACTCCCAGATTATGCCATCATCTTAATTATGATTCCTGTCAGTATTCTCTCTGGTGTTATCTGGGCGCTTATTCCTGGCATCTTTAAAGCTTTCTTCAATACAAATGAATCTTTGTTTACTCTAATGATGAATTATATTGCTACAGGTCTTGTAGCTGTGTTCATCAGTGCTGTCGTTACGACTGGATCTGGTGTTCTCAATCCTTTAGATAAAGGGAATATTCCTGGTGATTCTTGGCTTATTTGTCTTATAGTTGCTATCGTCATGGTTGCCTTTATCTTTGTCTACCTTCGTTTCAGTAAACATGGATATGAACTAGAAGTAGTCGGAGAGTCTAAAAATACGGCCAGATATATTGGAATCAATGTTAAGAAAGTAATCTTAAGAACTGTCTGCCTTAGCGGTGCCTTATGCGGTGTTGTTGGACTACTTCTTGCGGGAAGTATTGATCATACCATTACAGCCGATACAGCTAAGAATATGGGATTTACAGCAATAATGGTCGCTTGGCTTGCCAAATTTAATCCGTTCGTCATGATTGGGACTTCTTTTCTTATCACTTTTTTAAATAAAGGTATGGCTCAGGTTCAGACCGCCTGTGGAATTACTAATGATTCAATAACTAATATCGTTATAGGAATAACCTATTTCTTCATCATAGCATCCGAATTCTTTATTACTTATCGAGTTGTTTTTAATAAGAATAAAGGAAAAGAAAAGAAGGAAATAGATGCTCAAATAAATAAATCGCTCGTCTCAGAAGTCAATAGTTCTAAAGAGGAGGTAAAGAAATAAAATGAGTTTGTTTATATCTCTTTTGGTCAGTGCAATCACTATAGGATCTGTTTTTCTTTTCGGTTGTACCGGTGAAATATTGATGGAGAAGAGTGGACATTTGAATTTGGGTATTCCTGGTGTTATGTGTTTTGGAACATTTGGTGGATGTCTTGGTGCCTCTATCTTTATGAGCGGGTACAGTACTGATCCTATGAGTGCTCCTTGGATTGGTGTCGTCCTTATGTCAGTTTTCTTCAGTGTTTTGATGTCACTCATAGCGGGTCTTATTTATGCCCTTCTCACGGTTACTTTCCGTTGTAACCAAAATGTTACTGGTCTTGCTCTTACAACATTTGGTACAGGATGTGCTGATTACTTCATGTCCATCATCGATAAGACCTATCTTTCCTATGCTAGCAAAATTCTCCGTCTTAACATTTTTGATGATGTAATTTTGAAAAGTAATCCTGCATTGAGCGAAAATGCTGGAATTGATTTTCTCCAAATCTTTTTAGGATATGGAATAATCATCTATCTAGCTATCATAATTGCCATTGTTGTTGCTGTTGTTTTAAGAAAGACTAGAATCGGTTTGTCTTTACGTGCTGTAGGTGAGAATCCTGCTACAGCTGATGCTGTCGGAATTAATGTCACAAGATACAAATATGCTGCAATTCTTTGCGGAAGTGCTATTTCTGGACTTGGTGGTCTATCCTATGTCATGGACTTTGTCGGTGGAAGTTGGGAAAATTCTTCAACTATTCAAGCCTTTGGGTGGCTTGCTATAGCACTTGTTATATTTTGTGTTTGGAAGCCAACTCTTGCTATTATTGGCTCTCTTGTCTTTGGCTTTTTGTTCATTCTTCCTAATGCAATAACAGGTGTTACTTTCTTGATGATGAAAACTATGAACTTAATTCCGTATGTTATCACGGTTATTGTTCTCATCATTACTAGCATCATTGGAAAGAGAAGTGTTCAACCGCCCAGTTCTCTTGGCTTGCCATACTTTAGAGAAGAGCGATAGTTATTTAAAATCATTTGCTTACGACGCCATTGATGGTGTCGTTTTTATTTAGTTAGAAAAAAATATCAAACAACTATGTGTTCAAAACAAACCATCAAGGCTCAGATAAATCTGCTTTTTGTTTTGACTTCTATCCTAACAAAGTAATAGCCTTATAAGGCCTAAGTAGATTGGAGCAACGGAAAAGAACAAGAAGTAAAGTTTGAATTGTACGATATCAACAGTATTACATTAGCTAGTTGGATGCAGACTGAAATCAATAAGCTTTAATTGAACTGAGAATAAAAATAGTGGAATCGAGCGATTCCACTATTTTATTATCCGTCTATTTTATTCTTGAGGTCTTTAGCAAATTCCTCAGCTTGGCTTCCGACAGGGAACATGACTTTTTGACCCATGATAATAGAACCTTTGAGCCCCTCTTCATCTAATTTCTTTGGATCGATTCCGTTTGTAGTCTTGACGTTTACTACAACTCTAGACCCTCTTATTTCAATAGAAATGATGTTTTCTTTTCCACCGAATATTTGTGCTACTTGGCTAGTCTTTTGAACATAGACTTCGCTTTCTTTCTTCTCTTCTCTGTTTTTAATTTTTCCTTTTGAAAAATGAATACAAAGATAAGTTATGAGACCTACAAGTCCTAGTACTACGACTACATAAATCAAAATCATGTACCACTCATAACCAGTGAATGTTGAATCAATTAATGCCATTGTAATTTCCTCTCTTTATCCTTTTACAGCTGAAAATGAATCCGACATTCTTTTTATCAAGGAGTGGTTTTTATATCTAACGATATAGAATCTCCTTTTTGTAGATGGATAGAAACAGAAATCATGTCCATACATAGTCCTGTTTTCTATTCCGTCTCCACCGAACTTATATAACTTTGCGTTTTGCTCTAATCTAATTTTCAATGTGGATGTATTATTTAATACGCCATGTTTTATGAATGTATGTGTTACTTTATTACAAATCGGAGCCACCAATGAGAATGAATAAGTTGAATTACCAGTTAATAATACAGGTCCATCAACTGATAAATTGAATGCTGTGCTACCTAAAGGTGAACACACAATCAATCCACTAGCTTGGGTGGCTAGTAATTTTTCGTTGTCTATCAATAAATCGAAGTTTATAGCTCTGACTGGAGCTATCATAGAAATGTCATTGGCCGCATAGAAGAAGTGGCCGCTCTTGTCTTGACAAACTAATGGAATATGTTCTTCGAAACTAGGAGTCTTGTCACTCAATAAATCGAAGACGGCTTTTTCCCATTCATTTGTATGATAATCGCCTAAATAACCTAAAGTTCCGCCATTTATAAGAAGGTAATTACCTTCATATCCCCTGGAATTCAAAGACTTGAGGAGACTTCCGTCTCCTCCGATGCAAATAACTATGTCAGGACACAACTCAGAATAACTCATTCCTCCTTTCTCCAGTTCGTCCTTGACCATCTTAGCAACGGAGAAACGGCTCGGATCACCAAATCTTCCATCCAGGGCAAATGTTTTAAAGTTCATATTTTTTATTGCCCCTAATAATACTAGTTAATTTTAACACAGCGGTTTTGTTGCTTTATTTCATTTGCTTTGGTATGAACTATCAAACATAAAAACTATTAGATTATTTTAAGGTGGATGATTAAAATGTAAAAAGTAGTTAAGAAGGGCGAGTAAAGGATGAAAAATTATAACCTAATAAGAAAAATATATTTATCAATCATTCTTTTCTTATTCATGTTTGCATTCGATATATTGCTGAACGAGATGATATATGGTCAGTTCTATTATGCTGGTCCGTTTTTAGAATTATCTTTATATATTCTTTTGATATTGCCGATATTCTTCTTTAAATCAAATAAGTATTCATTGATTTATTCGATAGTGATCGGTGTTATCTTTTCTTTGTTAGTCTTTTTGAATTTGATGATGTTTGAATCCACTGGCGATATATTTTCCTTCAGCTATTTAGCGATGATAGGAACCACAGTCTCAGTCTTCAATTCAAGCTATATTCCTTGGAAATCAATAATATATTCGTTGATTATTTATTTAGTCACTTCAGGCCTTATAGTTACTATGTATTTTTTGACCAGAAAGGGATCTGAGAAGATCGATAAGAAAGTTAAACATCCAGCTATAATATCTGGAATCATGGCTGCTATTTTCTTGATTTTTAATAGCTGCACATTATTTTTTGTGAAAGATGCTAATGAATCAGGATTAAATCCTTTCCAAACAATTAACTTTATAACTCAAACACAAAAGAAAGAATCTTTAAATAAATTTGGAGTATTGAATTTTAGTTTTAGTGATTTAGTCACCACGATAAACCCGACTTCTAACGATAAGATAAAAACCGAAGATGCTAATGATAGGCTTAACACTTCTGATTACCAAGGAATATGTCAGAATTACAATGTATTGACTATCATGATTGAGACTGGTTGCTCATATCTTGTCAATGAAACTCTAACACCTAACTTATATTCTTTGGAAAAGGATTCAATTAATTTAGTTAATAATGTTTCGAAGAACAAAACGAATGTGTCAGAATTTATCGGAATCACAGGTTTAGGAGCTTCACAAACCAGTGTTCAATCTGGAAGAATCAAGGATAGATATTCTCTTCCTAATATCTTGAATAATAATGGATATACTACTTCATTCTTCCATGATAACAATAAAGCTTTCTATAACAGAGGAGAAGAAATAAAGAACCTTGGATTTACTAATTCGTACTTTGCCAATGATATCAATCCCGATGTCATAGAAGGTATTTATAAATGGAATGGCTCTTATCCATTAGATAGTGATTTTGTCGATTTAACATTGGATAAACTTGTTCCTGTTCAAGATGAGCCATTTTTTACTTTCTATACTACTTTTTCAACTCATGGCCCATATAGCAAAAGATGCCCAAACTATACAAAGTTTAAGAGTCTCGGATATTACTCCAAATTGAAAAAAGCTGAGTCAGAAGGTAAATGGGTCAATATCTGCAGTGATGATTCTGTCACGATTCAAAATCAAATCGAATATATTCAATGTGCTATGATGGATTTTGATGTGGCGTTAGGAAAGATAATAAATAGATTGAAAGAAACGAATTTATATGACAATACAGTAATAGTCCTGTATGGAGATCATGAATCCTACTATAAGAGCGATAACGCAGATAAGATGCTGATGTCTTATGTATGTAATATTGAAGATTCAGATATATATTTACCTGAAAGATATTCAACAATCAATATGATATGTAATCCGACATTGAAGAAAGCATATGCAGAGAGCAATGGATTAAATGAAAATGAGATAGTAAGTTATACTGATATTACAAGTCCATATGTCATCGTTCCTACATTATTGGATATATTAGGAATTGACTATATTACGGATAGATATATGGGTGTTTCCATCTTTAGAACCCAAACTAAGTATGACAATCTATTTTATTCGCACGAGACACAATTCTATATGACTTCTGATTTCGTTACTGTATCTCAAGAAGAGGATGGAATAAAATTCAAGGCTGACGATATTTCAGATGAAGATCAGCAGTTGTTTATGAAGAAAGTAAAAGAGGTTGTCATATTGATTTATAATTACAATATAATTAACAATAATGGAGGATTTGAGTGATGCTCAAATCCTTTTTTAAAAAAGCAACCTCAGCTAGGTTGCTTTACTAATTGTATTTGAGGCTTTTTAAATTCTTTCTTATCCTCACATAATTGCTTTGTTTCCTCGGGATAAGGCATATGCTTACAGACTTTATTCAAAGGACAATTAGCACAGTTTTCAATAATTATCTGTTTGATGATAGGTCTGAATGCTGTCAATTCATCAGGATCATATCCGACTTGTATCTTTCTATCATCGACGATGATAGGTCTTCTTAAAATTGTCGGATTGGCAACGATGAATTCAGCTAATTGTTTTACGCTCATCGAATTGAAGTCAGGTCTTTTCTCTTTGAATATTTTGGATCTGGGAGAAACTATTTCTTCTGTTCCATAATCGCTTTTTTTTAGTATTTCATAGATATCTTCTACAGTTAAATCTCCAGCGATTATATCTATGTTTTTTACTGGGATTCCTTTTTCTTTAAAATAGTTTTTAACTTTTTTACAAGAAGAACAAAAAGGAGAGGTGTAAATTTTGATCATTGATTTGTTTAGAAATCCTCCTTTCCATTTATGTATTGAAAGTATACTTAATAATGATAAAAACTCAGCAATTATTTTTCTTTTTTATCTTCATTTGAACCGTTTTCTTCATTTGAATCATCTTTTTTATCATTGCTAGATGAGAAGTCGAAGAAACCGAACGAAGGCGAACTGCTCTTGTTATCAGATTGTTTTTCAGCATCAGTATTTGATTTTTGATCGTCTTTTTCATCGACTGGTTTTGAAGGGGATGTATCGTCATTTTGAGGTGAGTAGAAAGTAGGTCCATCATCTTTGGAAGCATCGAAGAAACCACCTTCACTCTCTTCAACATTGGCGTTTATTGGACCGGCTAAACCATCGAATGGAGTTTTTCCTGCATTTTCTTTTGAATGTTGATAGCTCTTGTTATAGTAGATAGCATCTAAATATGCTCTGTCTCTTTCGTTTACTCTTAAGGCGATTACAGGAAGAATGATATTTGCAGTCGATACGTTTGATATCAAAAGAAGAGTGATCAAAGGAGTCGATAATATCATTCCTATTGCGGCTGGTACTCCGCAAATCAACTGAGGATAATCGTTATGAATTAAAGAAAATAAAGTCATAAATCCACCTTGGACTAACATGTTGAATATAATGATGGGAACTATTATGAACCAATTTGTCTTTAATCTTCTGGATAACATACCTTTTTCCAAAGTTCTACCCATTGTTCTAGAAGCACCTCCGACAATGTTTAAGTCGGCATCGGGTAATACTTTTTGAAAAGTGACATATCCTTGGAAAGAATTGATGATAAAGAATAGGAAGAAAACTAAAGCGACGAATAAAGTTATTCCGACTACGACTACTAGAGGACCGGTGAAAGCACTAATGTTGTCTAATAAGTATGTATATCCATCGTTATAGTTGTTAGCAAATATACGTTCTGCTTCTAACAATACATCATATTGACCGAAAGCACCCATCAAGTTAGGAAAAACAAAAGTCAGTAAGGTGAAGCAAGCCGCACCTATCAAAGCTGAAGATACTGTTGGTGATAAGAATCCCAACGATCCATATAAGCCACCATTTTTATAGTATCTTCCATAATCGAAAGGTGAGATGTCTTCATCATTTTTGCCCATAGCTTTGTACCAAACTTTTTGACAATTGACAGCCAATAAAGGAATGACAAGAGGAATTAAGAACAAGGTTATGAAAGAAGTTGTCGGAGCAAACATCACTAGTATTGCTAGCATTGTGATCGGTAATACTAGTCCACCAGTCAACCTCCAGAAATTCTTCCATCCGATTTCTTTCAAGATTTTTTGAAATTCTTTCATGTGTTTATTCTTTCACTAAATAACCGACGGACTTGATCAAAGTCTTTGCTTTATTTGCATCAGCTTCATTTATTGTCACTGTCTTATCTTCAAGCTTGACTTCGGCTTCTATTGAATTTGTCTTCAATATATCTTCTATCTTATGTACACATCCCATACATTTCATATTTGAAACAATTAATTTGGTCATAAAAACTAACCTCCAAACTTATTTTATTTTCTTTTTGAATAAGACTTAATAATTTTTTTACAAAAACCCTATTTTTTATCTTCTACCGAGGATAAAGATATTAATGTTTTTCTATATGCCTCAGCGACATCCTTTCTAACTGGACCGACATTAGTTTTATCTTCGATAGATATAATACCTTTCTTTAAATCCTTTAATTTGAAAAGGTAGGAATTATCGTGTTCGCATTTTAAAACAGGATCGATGCTTATTGAATTGGGAACAACAGTTATAGGAATTATGTAGCAGTTGTCTGTTATATCTCTTTGTTGTAAGTAAGAATCTAATCCCTTAGCCATTTTCTTAGTGGTTTTATAGAAGTTATCAATAGAGATTCTTTTATTTTTTAAATCAATATTACTGAAGAAATTGTCATTTATGTTGATTCCGGAGATAGCACCATTGACGTTCAATTCATTGATGGCATAACAAAACTTATCTGCCATTATCATATACTTAAACTCATATTCGTTTCCGAACTCATCGTTGTTTTTTACATTGTTGAACATCAAATAATCTCTATTCTTTGCTAGACTCATCAATTTCTTGTAGACCTTGTCATCAAAAGATTTTTTACTTCTGATATTAGCGGTCATGAACCAAACAAATAAGAATAGAGAAAGGAGAATCCAAATGACTAATATGGTTACAAAAAGAACAGTCATTTTATTTTCTCCTAAATTTAAATTACTTGCTGTCTCTCAACTCTCCGACTAAGGCAGTCTCTAAAGCGAGTTGCATCATATTCTTGAATGATGTTTGTCTTTCTTCGGCTGTTGTGTATACATGATTGATGACAGAGTCTGAAACGGTGAGAATGGTCAAAGCTTTCTTGTGGAGATGCTTAGCGATGCAGAATAAAGCAAATGATTCCATTTCACAAGCTGATATTCCCATAGAAGTCCATTTCTTCCATCCCTCAGGATTTACATCGTTATAAAAGTTATCTTCAGAGAGAACATCTGCAGCCTTGGTAGGAATTCCAATCTTCTTTGCAGTTTCATAAGCATCAATCATGGTTTGGAAGTCAGGTGTAGCTGAGTAATCACCGGGCAATTCATATTGCTTTGCCCAATTGGAGTTTGTAGAAGCGGATTGGACAATTAATGTATCGAATACTTTCAATTCTGGATCATATCCACCACAAGATCCGACACGAATGATTTTTTCTACACCATAGAATTTAAACAATTCAGTAGCATAGATTCCAATTGAAGGCATACCCATTCCAGAGCCCATGACTGAGATTTTGATTCCCTTATATGTTCCGGTGTATCCGAGCATTCCTCTAACACCATTTACTTGTACAGGGTTTTCAAGAAAGTTTTCAGCGATAAACTTGGCTCTTAAAGGGTCTCCAGGCATCAAACAAACTTTGGCGAAATCTCCTTTTCTTCCGCTGTTGTGTGGGGTAGGAGTGTAGTCAATTTCTTCTTTTTCCATAGTTAAAATTTAATCCTTTCAATTCAATTTATTTTAACATGATGTGAATGATTTAGTAGGTGGTTAGAATCTCAATAAAACATATACCTTAGTAAAAGTGGATTTGTTGAACTTTTACTTTGAAAAGGGGCAATAAATTGTATTAAAAAAGAATGATAAATACCTTGTCTAGCTTTTTCTTATAAATTGTTGGTATGATAAAATACGAATTAATGTAAGGAGGTTATATGAGCTCTAAACCTTTTCATTTATTTGGGTCTCCTTCGAGGAATGACTCAGTTGTAGTAAAAGATGAAATATTATCTGTTCAGCATTTAGTCAAGAAATATGGTGATTTAACTGCTGTAAACGATATTTCTTTTTCAGTGAAAAAGAAATCTTTATTTGCTTTCTTAGGACAAAACGGAGCTGGCAAATCAACGACAATTAATATCATTACTTCTATTCTTTCGAAAGATAGCGGAAAGATTTATTTGGATGGATATGATCAAGATCATTATTCAGATCTCATCAAAAGCGAGATAGGAATAGTCTTTCAAAATTCAGTTTTGGATCCTTTGCTTTCTCCAATTGATAATTTGGAAATAAGAGCTGGTTTCTATGGATTGAGAGGAACTTTTAAGAAAGAAAGAATTCAAAAACTTATAGATATGCTCGGCCTTCAATCTTTCTTGAAAAGACCTGTCGGCAAGTTATCTGGTGGTCAAAAGAGACGTGTCGATATAGCTAGAGCTATGGTGCATGATCCAAAGCTTTTGATATTGGATGAACCTACTACAGGTTTGGATCCTCAAACAAGAATCTCCGTATGGAATTTGGTGAATGATTTGAGAGAAAAAACTGGAATGACAGTCTTCCTTACAACTCATTATATGGAAGAAGCAGAGAAAGCTACTTATGCCGTCGTAATGGATAAGGGTAATATAATCGCTCAAGGAACTCCTACTCAGTTGAAGAACCAATATTCTGGTGATTATGTGTTAGTTTATGGTAAGAACAATGAAGATTGGGAAAACCAATTTTTATCACAAGGAAAAAAGTTTACGTATAATCACGATAGCAATTATTATAGAATTCTAGTCAAAAACTCAATCGATGCTATAGATTTCATAGATAGGAACAAAAATCTATTGACTGATTTTGAAGTGGTCAAAGGAAGCATGGATGATGTTTTCTTGAACTTGACTGGTGTTAGAAATATGGAGGAAGGCAAGTGATGAATAATAGTGTTAATAATGAATTCAAAGCTGAATTGTATAAAAAGCCTAATCAATTGAGCGTCCTTTATTATTTAGTCAAAAGACATTTCAAAGTATTTTGGAAAAATCATACCCTTGTCTTGTTTTCCTTAATGGTCCCACTCGTGGTATTAGTGGTTTATGTAATTTTCTTAAGGCCTATGGAAGTATCTCAATTGGATGCAGCTATCAAGGAAGGCTTGGGATTTGAGTTCGATCCTGAGAATGCGACTAAAGAGGCATTAGAACTGGTACATAAAATTAGGGGTATTGCAGATGAATGGATGATAGCTGGTGTCTTGTCTGTCTCTTGTATTACGGTTGCTTTGAATACTGAAAATGTTATGGTCACTGATAAGGAGATGGGAATTACAAAAGACTTTGCTTCTTCTCCTATTAGTGGATCGACAGTCACTGTTTCATATGCTGTGTTCAATGCTGTTGTTACTTTCTTAGTCAATTTTATAGTTTATTTAATTTGTCTGATTTACTTAGCTGCTTATGGGGCAATTCTTCCTGATTTCATAGATGGATGTGCAATCGTAGGAGTTATGCTCCTTTCTACAATTAGTGCCACGCTTTTAGTACATTTTATTTGCTCCTTTGTGAATAGTGTTTCAGTATTGTCTTCGGTAACAGCCATTTTCTCAGCCGCTATTGGATTCTTGTGTGGCGCATATCTACCAGCTTCGATGATGCCTAGATATGTTCAATATCTAACCATGTTCTTCCCTGGTTCCTATTCATCAGGGTTGTTTAGAAATTACTTTATGCGTAAACCATTGACTGAACTTTATCAAACTTTGATCGATGCATCTAATAGTGGTAGTGGTCTTATAACTAAGAGTGAGCAAGAAATTTCAGCTTTCATAAAAGGTGTTGAAGGTGACTTTAGCTTAGAGCTAGATTTCTTTGGACACAAGGTTCCTGTATCTATAATGGCTTTGGTCGTCTTAGCTTTTATCGCTATATTCATAATTCTTGATTTGTTCTTTACACCTCAAGCCTTTAAGAAATATTTTTCAAGAAAATCCAAACTAACTAAAAGATTAAATAAAAAGAATAAAGATTTTGTTCCAACTCCAGAGTTTTCTGATGAGTTGGTCACGGATAACTCCGATAAAACAAGGTCCGAAGTAAGTGATGATGTGAAGAATGTTCCAGTGAATAAAGATAATTTCCCATTTGATGGAGATGAGAAAAATATTTCTTCTTCAGGTCATATAATTGATAAGGATGAATAGATTGCAATAAAAAGCAGCAACTGATTAAGTTGCTGTTTTTTATTGTCTTGTGCTTTTAGTTGTTTGAGTCTTTAAAACACGTCAACTTTATCTTCAGGGATTGAAGATAACATTGCAGTAGAAAACAAGTAAAAATGTGACAGCTGGTGTCACATTTTTTTATTTTTTTTGTTTAGTAATATAGGCTGATTTTTAATAGTTCTAAAATCTACCCATTGGAAAAATGGCCTCTTTTAAATTTGATATGATATTGGAAAAGAAAGGAGGCAGCCATGAATATAAGTGATAAAGATCTATTATCTGGTTATAAGCCTAGAAATATATTGTCTATAGATTTAAAAAGTTTTTATGCTTCTGTCGAATGTATAGATCGTGGTCTTGATCCTTTCACTACTCCATTAGTTGTATGTGATCCTGATAGAGGCGATGGTACGATAGTTTTGGCTGTTTCTCCTTTTTTGAAAGCCAAGGGTATTCCTAGTAGATGTAGGAGGTACGAGCTTCCTAAAAATATTTCGGATATTATTTATGCTGTTCCCCGAATGAAAAGATACTTAGAGAAATCAGCTGAAGTAACATCTATATATAGAGAATACGTCGAAGCTGGTGATATTCACGTTTATTCTATAGATGAATCTTTTTTAGATGTTACTAACTATTTAAAGGCTAAAGGACAAACGGATATCGAGTATGCTAAAGAAATCATAGCTAAAGTAAAGACACAAACAGGTCTCACTGTTTGTGCTGGAGTTGGTGAGAATATATTTTTGGCTAAAGTTGCTATGGATTTAGGAGCTAAGCACAAGAAGGATTTGTTCGATAAATGGACTAGAGCTGACATTCAGCAAAAGCTTTGGCCTATTCATCCTTTATCTAAAGTGTGGGGAATAGGGGAAAGAATGGAGAAGAGATTGAACGCTTTGGGCTTTGAAACCATGGGAGATATTGCATGCTCTGATCCTTTATATCTATCTCGAAAATTTGGAATAAAAGGTGAGGAACTTTATCTTCACGCTAACGGAATTGATAAGGCTGTTATCTCTTCACAAATTAAAGCAAAACCAAAGTCTTTATCGGTAGGCCAAGTTTTGTTCTTCGATGCTGATATAAATGAAGCTATAGGTGTTGCTAAAGAAATGGGAAGAGTCTTATCTAGAAGACTTAGAGACAATCATATGGCTATGAATAGATTGGATTTGTTTTTCGGAGGATCTAAGGATAAATCACAAAGCTACGGAAGAAGCTTGAGATTTGAAAGACCATTAGAAACTTCTAACGAGATAGAACAAGCTATAGAATTGTTGACTAGTTCGTGTCCTTTAAATCTTTTGATAAGGAGCTTATATTTGGTCGGTGGTGAATTGGTGGATATAGATTCGATGCAACTTGATTTCATGACCGATTGGTCTAAACATGATAAAGACAAGAGAATGGATGAAACTATTGACAAAATAAGAGAAAGGTTTGGAAACACGTCAGTTATGAGGTGTTCGTCCTTACAAGAACATTCAACTGAAAAGAACAGACTCACTCAAATAGGAGGCCATAAAGCATGAGACTTAGAGATAGAGGGATGGTTAAATGGGCTCCTTATAAATCTCTTCCTGAACAAGAGGATTATTTAGAAAAGATGGAAGAAGAGAAAAATAAAGTGGATAAGCCACTTTTATCGGATGATGAATTAATAGAATTGGATACTAAATTATCTACTTATAATAGAGGAGATCCCATTTCAATAGAGTACTATGACTATGGCTTTATTAAAACAGTTGATGATTATTTAGACTATATCGATACTATAAATAAAAGAATAGTATTAAAAAACAGGATGTCGATTCCTGTTTCTAATGTGTTGTCATTGAATTGATATTAGATTAAATACTAATGTTAAATGCTTATCTAACAGTGCTCAACAAGTAATCTAATAATCTACCTTTCTTAACTTTTGATAGTTTGATTTTTCTATCTAGTTTTTGGGGCATTATTTCGCATTCATAGATTTTTCTTTCATCTACTTCTGCATTGATTCCAACTCCTTGGAATACATATATGGCACTGCCCGGATAGGTTTTGATCTTGTCTAATACACCATTCTCTACAAAATATTTCATAAAGACGAATAAGATACAATCCATCATAAAATAATCAAAAGGGAAATTGTACTTAGAATAGTAGCGTTGAAAGCATTCTAAGAATGCCTTACAAATAGGTGCATGTTTTCTAGCACCATAGAAGAAATCACACCATTTAGTACCTATTCCATCGACATAGAAACATCTGGATAATGTGCTGAATCCGATAGATCCAAAATCTTCATCACCTATAACTTCATCTAAAGGAAATCTCTTTAGGAAGAAAAGAGTTGAGTCTATCCAATATCCTCCGTAGTTATACATCAAATAAAATCTAAGGTAGTCAGTAAAGTTTTGAATTATTGTTTTGCCTTTCATGTATGCCTGGAAGACGATATCGTCTTCGGGAAGATACTCTTTTAAGTTTGTTTTATCCAATAGAATGATATTGTAATCTGGGTAATTCTTTATAACTGATTTAACACAGAGTTTTACTATTTCAGGTGCTGAATCAAATCCATCCCACCAAAACAAGAATAGAGTTTTATTTATCGGCTCTGTACTTTTAGGAGCATCTTTGTATTTAATAGCTATATCTTTGAATAGGATATCAGCTGCTTTTATTTGACTGGGGTCTAATCCTTGTCTACCCTGGTTTAAATAAATGGCTTTTTTACTTGCTCTGCCAAAGAAAGATAATAAGCTTTTAATCCCTACAATCTTTCTTAAAGTATTGGAACTTTTTAAATATTTCATTTTATTTACTCACTTAAAGTTAATTATAAACCATTAGTATTCATTTGTCTTTGGAATAATTATCTATTCAATTTTTGTATCAAAGTTAACGATTCTATGAATTAAATGAAATGCTTAAGCACTTCTTTTTAATATGGTAGGAGATTATTATCAAAATCATGAATTGAAGTATCCAATGATTGTGAAAATCATTAAGGATATAGTAAATAATAAATTGAAATTTTCGCCTTTATCTAAATCTATGATGATAATATCATTTTTGTTAATACCACTAGAGAGATGTGAATTATGTATTTATAAATCCAAGTTGTTTAGAATGATTTCTTATGATTTTCTTATGTAATTTAAAAATATTATTTATGCTATAATTTTAGATATGAATCAAAAGATATTTATTGGTGTCATGGCTCATAAGAAGGCTTTGATGCCATCTAATACGATTTATGTTCCAATTGAAGTTGGAGCTGATTTTAGAAATGAGCATTTTTATAATTGCTTAGATAATACGGGTGACAATATTTCTAACAAGAATGCTAGCTATTGTGAATTGACCGGAGCTTACTGGGCTTATAAAAATAATGAATACGAGTATTTTGGAATCGCCCATTATAGAAGATTTCTTATGAAGAGTTTTTTCTGCAAGAAATCTTTAGATAATGTAATCGGCGAAAAAGAAATAGAGAAAACATTGAAGAAATATGATTTTATTTTACCGGCCAAAGTTGTCATGGTTATTCACACCAATTATCTTCATTACATATTGGCACATAAAAAGGAAGGACTTAAAGTCACAGAAGATATAATCAAGACTGATTATCCTAAATACTATAAGTCTTATAAGAAAGTGATGAGAAGAGTCTATGGTCATTATTTCAATATGTTCGTAGCCAAGAAAGAAACTGCTAATGCATATTTGGATTGGTTGTTTGAATTGTTAGGAAAAGTAGAAAAAAGAATTGATCTAGATGAATATATAGGCCAGGATAAAAGAGTCTTCGGCTATATCGCTGAGCTTATGTTAGATGTTTATATCGACGCAAATAAATTGAAGTATAAAGAATTTAGATTTGCTTGTATGGATAAACATTATATTTGGAATATGTTTAAAGGATATATAAAGTCGAAATTCAAAAAGAATAAATAAAAAGGACTACGGGTTTGTAGTCCATTTTATTTGAAATGATTTCTTAAACAAACGAAAAACCTGACACTTTCGTGCCAGGCTATGACGCTCTATGTGGTGCCCTGGGCCGGAGTCGAACCGGCATGAGGGGTTTGGCCTCGAGGGATTTTAAGTCCCTTGCGTCTACCAGTTTCGCCACCAGGGCAGAAAATAAACAAATGGTGACTCGTATGAGATTTGAACTCATGGCCCCATGATTAAAAGTCATGTGCTCTACCGGCTGAGCTAACGAGTCATAATAAAAACAAATGGCTGGGGTATTTGGATTCGAACCAAAGCATGAGGGAGTCAAAGTCCCTTGCCTTACCGCTTGGCTATACCCCAATCATGGTGGGCAGTAGTGGATTCGAACCACTGAACCCGAAGGAACAGATTTACAGTCTGCCGCGTTTAACCGTTTCGCTAACCGCCCATGTATGCCGGTACTTATTTTGCACTCGATGGTGGAAATTAAGGGACTCGAACCCCTGACCCCCTCCGTGTATAGGAGATGCTCTACCCGCTGAGCTAATATACCAGCT
>ERZ1023654.28-NODE-28-length-70073-cov-12.632180_pt1 | contig 70073 bp, 53 predicted proteins | sample MGYA00380338_ERZ1023654 | MGnify/ENA primary metagenome ERZ1023654 (study PRJEB33179, sample SAMN07448980) | human gut metagenome | biome: Human-gut; feature: Human associated habitat; material: Faeces | host: Homo sapiens | place: India: Bhopal | collected...
CCTCTTCCTTGGGAATTTTTCCAACGCAGGCGGCGGGCTCCATGTATAAGTCGTTGGAGTTCATTGGGAACACGGCGTCAAGTTTCCAGTTGTTCCATTGTTGGCGCACCATCCATTCCGCATAGCTCTTGGGCCCAGGAAACACGTCGGCACTGATTTTCTTGCCTTTTGCGTGAACGGCGTCCGCTATGGCGTTTACGAGGTCAGTCACCGCGGTGCAGCGAAACTGTGCCCACTCCTTAATCTTCGATGGGTCAGTAACCTTTGTGATGTCTATTCCGCTCTGCTTCTTAAAGGCTGCCACACAGTCGGGGCAGTAGCAATAGTCGGCCTTGGCGTACTCGCCGTTCATGGTAAGTCCGTACTTATCCCATAGCCCACGCGCGAGAATCACGTCGGCGTAGCGTATGTAGTCGAGTTGCACGTAGTCGACATCTGGTATTGAGGCTATTTCCTCAAACTTCTCCTTGAGGAACTTTCTTACCTCTTCATTGCGAGGGTCGAGAGTAGTGTAATAAGGCACGTAGGCAGGTTTGTCGTAAGCCGACTCCCCAAGCCGGTTTACCGTGTACCAGCTCTTGGGCTTTCCTCCTTGCACCATGGTCGGCACCCACGCGTGATATTCCAGTCCAACCTTTTTCGCCACCTTTGAGGCAAGGCGAATCTTTTCAATGTCCATGCCGGCGTTGACGCATACGCCAGTCACGCCGTGCTTCTTCCACGCCTTGAAATCGGCGGCAAGGCTTTTCTCATTTGCGTCTTTCTCCAAGCCAGTCCACGCGTATACGGGAATCTTGTTTCCCTTCGCGCTTGCGAGCAAGGCAGTCAATACTAAAGTGAGGGTTAAAAACAGTTTTCTCATGTTACAGTTTTTGTAATATTAAATGGTCAAAATCTTAGTCTTTATGCAAAGGTAATGGTCTATTTCGAGAAAACAATATTAAAAGGCCCATAAAAACTTATTATTACCTCAACGGCAAGAAAAACGAGGAAAAACATTGCCACGTGAGCATAATTTCTTACCTTTGTATATTATGTGAAACATGTTAACTTTTGAACAAATATAATTATTTATGACAATCAATCGTTTATTGTGCTCCTTGTTATGTGCCGCAACCGTGACGGGTGCCACGGCCCAAACAGCCGCGTCAAATACAGAGACGGAGGAGCAAAAAGACAAACGCATGGAGTGGTTCGACCACGCCAAGTTGGGTATCTTCATTCATTATGGCATATACGCGGTCAATGGAGTTTCGGAGAGCTGGTCGTTTTACAACAAGTACTTGCCATACGAGCAGTATATGAGCCAGCGCGATGGCTTCACCGCCAAGAACTACGATCCGAAGGCTTGGCTTGACCTCATTAAGGAGAGCGGCGCCAGGTATACCGTTCTCACCACAAAGCATCACGATGGCGTGGCCTTGTGGAATACCAAGTATAGCGACCTCAACACCGTAAAGGCCACGGCAGCAAAGCGCGACATCGTGACGCCGTTCGTGAAGGAGGTGCGCAAGCATGGTCTTAAACTCGGATTGTATTATTCTTTGATAGATTGGTCTAACCCTGATTATCCCAATTTCACGCGTACCGATACACGTTATAGCGTGAAAGACGACTCCGCCAGATGGAAGAAGTTCCTCAAGTTCGACTTCGACCAGCTTGGCGAACTCAACCAGTACAAGCCAGACCTGTATTGGTTTGATGGCGACTGGGAGCAGACCGCTGACACTTGGAACGCTAAGGGCCTGTCGGCTTTCCTGCGCAAGGCTAACAAGAATGTCATAATAAACTCTCGCATACAGGGCTATGGCGACTATGCCACTCCTGAGCAAGGCGTGCCCGTGGTGCGTCCGCAAGACAAGCATTGGGAGCTATGCATGACCACGAACGACTCGTGGGGCTATCAGCATGCCGACACCAACTATAAGTCGCCTTATATCTTGTTGCGCACTTTCGTCGATTGCCTCTCGATGGGTGGCAACATGTTGCTCGACATAGGCCCGAAGGAAGACGGCACGATACCTGAGGAGCAAGTGGCTATTCTAAAGGAGTTTGGACGTTGGACAAAGAAGCACAAGGAGGCCATTTACGACACGCGTGCCGGAATACCAAACGAGCACTTCCAAGGTTACACCACTCTCAACAAGGGTGGCGACATACTCTATCTCTATTTGCCATATAAGCCCAATGGCCCGATAGAAGTTAAGGGACTGATGAACAAGGTTAACCGCGTGTGGGTAGTTGGCGACGGCGAGATTATACCTTGGAAGGTGTACAACAAGAACTATTGGAGCGACGTGCCAGGCAATCTGTACATCGACGTGCCAGAACGCTCGCTTGACCCAATGATAACCGTTGTCGCCGTATTGCTCGATGGTCCGATAAAGCTTTACCGCGGAGCGGGCAAGGTTATTGAAAGCAACTAAACCCACTGATTAGTTACCGTTTCGATGAAGCATATCATTCTTTTACTTTCCATCTTGTGTTCCGTGGCGTCGTTTGCCGCAAACCACAAGGAGTATGCCGCCAAGGGCGATACGATCATAAAGGTCTTTGAAAAGGCAAACGTGCGTTTCGTGCCGTCGAAGCTTGCCAACTACAATGCCGCCGACGCAGACGGGATCATTCGCCTTGTGAATGGGCGAATCATCCTGAAGAAAATCCACGTGCCTCATTATGAGCGCGACACGAGGGTGTATATAAAGACCACGGTGGCTTCCAATGGTGACCGTTGGGACAAGTCTGGCTCGGTGTTTGTCTTGCCAAAGAAGTCGGCCATCAACCTCATGACAATAGCTGAGGGCAAGAACCGTTTCCCTGCCGTAGACTCCACTAAATATGAGAAGTTTGTTGGTATTGTCGCAGGCAAGGATTATCTTCCCACGGTAGAGTTGATGCGATTCATGACACCCTTCGGCGTTGGCTATTATAGTGGCAAGGACAATGAGCTGTCGGCAAAGCGGCGGCCTGTCTACATACCCAAATGGGCCGACTGCGTGGAGTGGGGACAGGACATCTCCAGCTTGTATCCAGAGCTTGAGGATGAGGCTTATGTGGGCGTGTTTATTGACACATGGACAGAGCAGGGCTATTTGGCAAGCGTGGACTTGCAGTTTCAGGAGAGTCCCGTGAGCTGTGTGCGTATGCCTTGCGCCCACGTGTTGCCACTCGTCAACACGGTGTATTACATCGGTCAGGAATATCCCGACTTGTTCGCGCGCCGGCCGCTTGTGACCGATTTCAACCTCCCCAAGGGAGCCAAGAATGTCAAGTTGAGATATATAGTTACCGGTCATGGAGGTCACGATGGTGGCGATGAGTTCACGCCACAAGAAAACATCTTGTCAGTGGACGGCAAGGTGGTGTACAAGTTCACGCCTTGGCGCGATGATTGCGCTTCGTTCCGCCGTTTCAACCCCGGCACGGGAGTATGGCTCGAAAAGCGGATGGCTTCCTACATTGGCGAAGACGGCAATTATACGGAGAAGGAGATAGAAGAGCCTGTCGGCTCGTCAGACTTCTCTCGCTCCAACTGGTGTCCTGGTTCCGATGTCGCTCCAGAGGACATACCTCTCAATGGTTTGGCTTCGGGGCATCACACGTTGAGCATTGCCATACCCCATGCACAACCCATAAAGGGCAACGAGATGAACCACTGGCTCGTCTCGGCTTATCTGGTCTGGGAAGAATAGTTACTGTAATTGTTAAGGGCCGGCCACTTTACTTGTGGACCGGCCCTTAATAATGTTATTTCATTTCAAACTTGCCGTTTTGGTCTACGACATATCGCTTGCCCGTTCCGCCTACGAGAATGCTCGCCGTGAACAGGTTGGTTGTTGCCTCTATCTCCACGTTGCTGCCTTGGGGCAAGGTGGAGATGTCGTCTCCGGTCAAGCCAAGTAGCGAAGGTGAACTGGTGTAGGCACCTCTCTTGCCGTGGCTTTCAAACTCAGCGTGGAACAAGGCCCACAACAGTTTATATGCCGCCATGTCGTAAGGGTAGTGGAACTCGTCGTTTCCCGTTCCCACGGCCTTGTCGGAGAACTGCAAGAAGCCCCATTGGTTAGGAGCGTGCATGTTTATTTCGCCAGTGGGTGTCCACACCCAGTTTTCCTCTGGTCCGCCTTTCTTCAGCCATTCCACACGTGAGAAATTAAGCCTCCACGTGTTTCCTGCCTGCAATGGGTTTGTGAAGTTGCGCGTTATGGCCTTGTGTGGTATGGCCATCTCCACTGTCCACGAGCGGTCGCGGTCGTTCTGCTTGTTGAGCGTGCCGTCACGTTGCACGGCAAGTTTCATGCCAGGGCAATCCCATTGCACGTAGAAGTTGCCATTCGAGCGATAAGCACGGTCAAGCATCAGGTCGAACACCACGCCACGCGCGTTGTTCTCAATCTCAAAATAGCATTGTCCGTCGCCTGTTGGGTCGAGAAACACCTCAAAGTCGTTGTCGTGATATATTATGGTGTCGCGTTGCGTCAGGTTGGCCACTATGTTAGGCTCCTCCAGCACTGCCGACACATATAGATAGTCGTCGTCCCACATCATGCGGGCCTTGGTGTCGTACTTGGGCTTGGGAAAATCCTCACCGCTGATGTCTACAAACGATTCTGTCTCGGCAGCCTTCGCCCACGACTTCTCGTTGAGCTTGCCGTCAATCTTTATTTTCTCGTTTGTGCGGTAGCACACATAATGGCGTGGTGTTGTCAGCAGCCGCGCGTATTTCTTTAGCAGGCCGTCTTGCGCCATGGAAGGCATGGAGAAAGCGAAGGCAATGGCAATTGCCGGAAGGATAGACTTGTTCATTTTTTATTGTGGATGTTTTTTAATAATGTCGGCAGAATGAAATGTTCTGTGCAAAGTTAATAAATAAGTTTGGAAATCCATCCCTTCCGTGCCATTCCTATAGTTCCAAAATATGATCTTTCGGCGTATGAAGTCGATTTCTTTCATTGATGAAGTGCCCTCCCCTGTGGCAGCTCCTGCAAAGCACACGGTGCGCATCGATTTTATTGGATAAAATATTTTACAAATGGTCGTCTGAGAATCGATTTTTTTCAACCAAGCCGTCGCTTGTGTGGAAATGACGCGATTATGAGCTACTTTTGTAAGTACCTGATTATTAAACAATTATATTTTTAGTGACTTTTCGGTGTTGCAAATTCGCTAAAAAGGCATCGCCGTTACAGTGTAATCGCGTTGCCGTTACAGTGTAATCGCGTTGCCGTTACGGTGAAATCGCGTTGCCGTTACGGTGTAATCGCGATGCGATTGCACCGTAACGGGACTGCGATTTGGGAAAAATGGGTGTCGCGTGCCCTTTTTCGGCCAATTTCTCTCTCTGGAACACGCTGCCGCCAAGTGTTAAATTTCGGCAATAATTATTTACAAAATGGCGTTGCGTTAATGGCAAAACGTCTTGAGCACGTGAGCCACGCCGTCTTCCTCGTTGGAGAGGGTCACGAAGTCGGCCTTGGCCTTGACCTCGCTTGCGGCGTTGGCCATCGCCACGCCAAGTCCGGCGTATTCTATCATGGACAGGTCGTTGTAGCCATCGCCAACGGCTATTGTTTCCTCGCGCTTCAGCCCCAACTCCTTGATGAGCCTTGCGAGCGATGCTGCCTTGTCTATGCCGCAAGGTACGCATTCCAGGAAGAAGTCGGCAGAGCGATAAACGCCGCACCTGCCCTGCAACGCCACGGCCAACTCCTTTTCCAGCTGTGCCAGCGGGGTGGGGGCGCCCACGATGAGGCACTTGTTTATTGGCGGCTGCACCTGATTGGGGAAGTCGTCGTATTGCACGAGAGGCATCTTGTTGATGAACGCCTCGTGGCGCACATACTCGTCGCTGATGTCGGTTGCGGCGATGTCCTCGCCTTGGTAAGTCAGGATATTGAAAGGGTGGGGCGCGTTTTTTGCCGCGTTGTAGAGCACGGGCACCAAGTCCGTGTCGAGCGTTTGGTTGAAGATGATGGTCTTGTCGGCCCACCTGGTCACGCAACCGCCGTTATACGCCATCACGTAGCCGTCGTAAGAGCCGATGCCCAGCGCGTCGGCCACGGGGCGTATGCCGTAAGTGGGCCTGCCAGAGGCGAGTATGACGCGCATGCCATCGCGTTGCGCGCTCATGAGAGCCTCCTTGGTCAGTGGTGTTATCTCCTTCTTGTTGTTTGTCAGTGTCCCGTCGAGATCGAGGACGATAGCCTTGTATTTCATTTCACTAATACCTATTTATTGGGCAAGATAATGCAAAGTTAGCCATAAATAACGAGAAGCGTCTTCCCTTTGCGGCTTTTCTTTATTTTTCATGCCCACGCCGGTCCTTTGCAACGGGGTTGCATTCCTTTATCCGTAACTTTGCAGCCGAACAGAAACCCATTATGATGATTTACATGAGCAAAGCAGACCTTTTCAGACGAGTGTTTTTCATAGTCGGCTCGGCCATCGTGGCCTTGGCGGCCTTTACCCTTTGGCATGGCCAGGCGGCCGGCGACGACGGTCATGACCACGACGCCGAACAGGCCCAGGCAGACGATGATGAATACCAGAACATATCCTTGACGCAGCGGCAAGTGGATGCCGTGGACCTGCGCATGGACATTGCCAAGACGAGGGCCCTCGACGCCACGTTGAAGGTCACTGGGGCCTTGGTGCTTCGTCCGCAGAGCCAGGGCGAGGTGGCGAGCCTGATGGGAGGCATAGTGAGAAGCCTGCTCGTGAAGGATGGCCAGAGTGTGAGCCGCGGGCAGGTGGTGGCCATGATAGAGAACACCGACGTGGTGTCGCTCCAGCGCGAGTATTATTCAGCCTACAAGGAGAGCGAGATGGCGCGCCTGGAGCTTGAGCGGCAACGCCAGCTCTCCAGCAAGGGCGCCGGTGTGGGCAAGAACCTGCAGCAGGCTGAGAAAAACTTCCAGGTGGCGCGTGCCACCATGGTGGGCATAGCGCGCCAACTGTCGCAGCTCGGCATTGGCACCGCCAGGGCATCACGCGGCAGCTTCACCACGGTCTTCCCCCTGCGCGCACCCATATCGGGCACCGTGAGCCAAGTCAGCGCGAGCCTCGGCAGCTATGCCGACATGCAGACGCCGCTGATGAAGATACGCGACAACAATGCCGTGGAATGCGACCTGAACGTGTTTGAGAAAGACATCAACAAGGTGAAGAATGGCGACCGCGTGCGCGTGGAGCTCGCCAACCAGCCCAACGTGACCCTCACGGGAACGGTCTATGGCATGAACCAATATTTCAACGACGGGACCAAGTCGGTGGCCGTACACGTGAGGCTCGACAACCGTAAGGGCGCGAGGCTACTGGACGGCATGTATGTCTCCGGCCTGATTGCCACGGGGCGGCAAGAGTGCAAGACCCTGCCTTCCGACGCCATCGTGAGCGCGGACGGCAAGACCTATGTCTTCGCCCTCAACAAGCAGCCACGCGACGGCAAGTATGAGTTCTCGCGCCACGAGGTGACCACGGGCGTGAGCCAAGGCGGATATACCGAGGTGGCCCTGTGCGAGCACATACGCAACGGCCAGAAGATAGTGACCGAGAGCGCGTCGTATCTCGCCTCCATGACGGGCGAGCACGGCGAACACAACCATTGACCCATAGAGCATCGCAAGTTATGTTTCAGAAACTCATCGACTATTCGATAGGCCATAAGCTCGTCGTTGGCGTGCTGACCTTGGCCCTCGTGGCGTGGGGCGCGTGGTCGCTCGCTAACCTTCCCTTCGACTCCACGCCCGACATCACCGACAATCAGGTGCAGGTGATAACCCAGGCGCCGTCGCTTGGCGCGCAAGAGGTGGAGCAGTATATCACCACGCCCATAGAGATGGCGTTGGCCAACGTGCCGCGCCTGGAGCAGCGACGCAGCATATCGCGCGGCGGCTTGTCGGTCATCACGCTCGTCTTCGACGACGATGCCGACATCTACTGGGCGCGGTCGCAGGTGAGCCAGATGCTCAGCGAGGCCGTGAAAGACCTGCCCAAGAACATCGACACCGAGATGGGACCCATAGCCACGGGCCTTGGCGAGATTTACCATTACACCGTGAGGGCGAAGAAAGGCTACGAGAACAAATACAGCCTCACCGACCTGCGGACGATACAAGACTGGATAGTGCGCAAGCAGCTCTCCGGCACGCCGGGCGTGGCGGAGGTGAGCGGATGGGGAGGCTACGTGAAGCAATATGAGGTGGCGTTGAGCACCGACCGCCTCAACGCCAACGGCCTGACCATAGCCGACGTGTTCAGCGCCATAGAGAAGAACAACGCCAACACGGGAGGCGGCTACATAGAAGAGAACGCCAACCAATATTTCATTCGGGGCATTGGCGTGGCAAAGTCGCTCGGCGACATTGCCGACATCACTGTGAAAAACGTGGCGGGCACGCCGGTCAGGGTGGGCGACGTGGCCGACGTGAGACTTGGTCACGCCACGCGCTTCGGGGCGGTGACGCGCAACGGCGAGGGCGAGGTGGTGGCCGGAATAGCCATCATGCTGAAGGGCGAGAACTTCCAGGAGGTCATTGGCAACGTGAAGCACCGCATGGCACAGATACAAAAAAGCCTGCCCGAAGGCGTGGTGATAGAGCCGTTCATAGACCGAACCAACCTCGTCGACCGCGTGGAAGGCACCATAGCCCGCAACCTCATAGAAGGCGGACTGATAGTGGTCTTCGTGCTCATACTCTTCCTTGGCAACGCGCGTGCCGGACTTGTCGTGGCCAGCGTCATACCGCTGAGCATGCTCTTCGCCTTCGGCATGATGAAACTCTTCGGCATAGACGGCAACCTGATGAGTCTCGGCGCCATCGACTTCGGAATGATAGTAGACTCGGCCGTGATAATAGTGGAGGCCGTGGTGAGCCACATCAACGGCACGAGGGAGAAATACCCGGCGCTGAGGCTCACGCAGAAGGAGATGAACCAGGAGGTCAGCTTCTCGGCGTCGCGCATTCGCCAGAGCGCGGCCTTTGGCGAGATAATCATCATGATAGTCTACGTGCCCTTGATGACTCTTGTCGGCATCGAGGGCAAGATGTTCCGCCCCATGGCTCTCACCGTGTTCTTTGCCATACTCGGGGCCTTCATCCTGTCGCTCACTTATGTGCCCATGGCGAGCAGCCTCTTCCTGAGCAAGAAGATACGCGTGGGCGAGAGCCTCGCCGACAAGATGATGCGCCGGCTGAGAAACGTGTATGCCAAGGCCCTCGATTGGGCGCTGGCACGCTACAAGGACGTGACGACCGTTGCCGTGGCGCTGTTTGCCGTGAGCCTCGTGGCGTTCAAGTTTCTTGGCGGCGAGTTCATTCCCACGCTCGACGAGGGCGACTTCGCCGTGGAGATGAGCATGGCGCAAGGCACGTCGCTCTCGCGCATGGTGGAGACGTGCGGCAAGGCCGAGACACTGCTGAAGCGCAAGTTCCCTGAGATAAAGCAGGTGGTGAGCCGCATTGGCAGTGCCGAGATTCCCACGGACCCAATGCCCGTGGAGCGTGCCGACATCATGGTGGCGTTGAAGCCCAAGGCCGACTGGACCTCGGCGAAGTCGACGCCGGAGCTCATGGAGATGATGGAGGAGACGCTAAAGACCATTCCAGGCCTTGAGGCGGAGATATCGCAACCCATACAGATGCGCAACAACGAGTTGCTGACGGGCATCAAGCAAGACGTGGCGATAAAGATTTACGGCGACGACCTCGACGAGCTATCGCGCCAGGCTGTCAAGGTGAAAAACATCATAAGCGGCGTGAGGGGCGTGAGCGGCATTGCCGTGGAGGAAGTGACCGGTCTGCCGCAAATCAATGTCAAGTACAGCCATGAGCGCATGGCACGCTACGGCATCAACGTCGACGACGTGAACGGCGTGGTGGAGTCGAGCTTTGCCGGCGCTACGGCCGGCAGCGTCTACGAGGGCGAGCGCAAGTTCGACATCGTGGTCCGCATCGACAACGCCGAGCGCGACGCCAAGCGGCTTGCCGACCTCGCCGTGCCATTGCCGGGCGGAGGCTTCGTGCCCTTGTCGCAGATTGCCGACATCGTGTATGAGCCCGCTCCGGCACAGGTGTCGCACGAGAACGGCGCAAGGCGCACCTACGTGGGGTTCAACGTGAAGGGCCGCGACGTGCAAGGCACGGTGAACGACATACAGGCATTGCTCGACAAGAAGCTGAAGCTGCCCGAGGGCTACTATTACGATTATGGCGGCGAGTTCAAAAACCTGAAGAGCGCTACCGACAGGCTTATGGTGGTGGTGCCCGTGGCGCTTGTCGTCATCCTCCTGCTTCTCTATGCCACGGTGCGGAACGTGCGCGAGTCGCTCTTCGTGTTCTCCGCCATTCCGCTTGCCGCCATAGGTGGGGTGTGGGCGTTGTGGCTTAGGGGAATGCCGTTCTCCATATCGGCCGGCGTGGGTTTCATAGCCCTGTTTGGCGTGGCCGTGCTCAACGGCATAGTGCTCATCGGACAGATGAACCTGCTGCAGCGCAGTGGGGTGGCTGACATACACCAGCGCATAGTGGAGAGCTGCAAGACGAGGTTGCGCCCTGTGCTCATGACCGCTCTCGTGGCCTCGATGGGCTTCTTGCCGATGGCGCTGTCGCATGGCGACGGCGCGGAGGTGCAGCGACCGCTCGCCACGGTGGTGATAGGCGGATTGGTTACCTCGACGCTCCTCACCTTGTTCGTGTTGCCAGCCGTGTATAAGATGTTTACCAAAAAATAAGAATACGGTATTGTGATGATGACAAGATTCTTTATTCTCGTTTCCGTGGCCTTGCTATCTATGCCGGTGATGGCGCAGCAGGGCAAGACCATGACTTTGAGACAGTGTATAGACATGGGGTTGGCCAACAACTATGGCGTCAGGGCCGCGGAGAAAGGCGTGGAGCGGGCCAAGGCGATGCAAGGCTCGGCATGGGACTTGGACAAGACTGACATCTCGCTGGGTCAAGACCCTACGTCGGGCGGCAGTCCCGACAACGCCTTGTCGCTGACGCAGCAGATGGACTTCCCCACGGTCTACGTGGCAAAGGGAAAACTGCTGAAGGCTGAGACGCGGGCGGAGCGTGGCAAGGCGGAGGTGGCCAAGCACCAGCTGCGGACCGACATCGCGTCGCTCTATTATCAGCTCGCTTACAAGCGGGAGCTGATTGGCATACTGCATGCGCAAGACAGCCTGATAGGGAGGTTCTGCTCCATTGCCGCCAAGCGGCATGAGGCTGGCGAGGCGAGTAAGCTCGAGAGGATGTCGATGGAGCGCAAGCTCATGGACAATCGCAACGCGCTGCTCCAGGCGAAGGCCGATTTTGCCACGCTTCAAAAGCAGATGATGGCCCTTACTAACATGGCGGAGCCCATGGTGCCAGCCGAAACACGCTTGGAGGCGTTGAACCCGAACATGAGCGAGTTTTGCTTCGCCAACACCGTTGAGGGACAGTATGCGCAAAGCAAGATAGAGGTTGCTGACAGGGCAGTGGCGTTGGCGAAAAACGGCTATGCGCCGTCGCTATCGTTGTCGTTGCGCAACCAGCTCGTGATTTCGTCATGGAACCCGTATCATCAAGACCGCTCAAGGTTCAGCGGGGGAAGCTTCATGGGCTTTGAGGTAGGCATAGGCGTGCCATTGTTTTTCGGCGCGACGAAGGCCAAGGTGAAGGCGGCGAAACGCGACCGCGAGATTGCCGACTTGGAGATGAGGCAGGATGAGGCGCAAAGAAGCCAGGAATATAATGTGCTGCTTGGAAAGTTGGCCATTGCGCGAGAGAAGATGGACTATTACAATGGTGAAGGCTCGCGCCAGGTTAGCGAAATGGCACGGCTCGCGCGAACGGAATATGAGAATGGAGAGATAACTTACCTTGAGCTTGCCAACGTGCTGGACGAGAGCGCGGCGCATGCCGTGAAGCGTGCCGAGGCGACAAACGATTACAACCAAGTGGTAATAGCCCTGCTTCAGGCCAATGGGGAGATAGGGAAACTCTGACGGCCATGCGGCCTTTCTGTCATGATAAAACGCGAACGCGCATGAGCGGCCTGTGGTGACCATCCATGCGCGTTGGCTTATTCTGTATCGGTAGTGAACTTATTTCACTATTCCCTTCTCAAGATATTCCTCAAGGTTTACCCTTACACGGGCCGCGGCGTCGTCGGCCGCCACCTTCTTCATGTCGGAGTCGACCATGATCTTCACGAGCTCCTCGAAGGTGGTCTGTGTGGGGTTCCATCCTAATTCGGCCCTCGCCTTTGTTGGGTCGCCCCAGAGGTTTACCACGTCGGTGGGGCGATAGAAATCGGGCGACACCTCGACCAGGGTCTTGCCCGTGGCCTTGTCGATGCCTTTCTCGTCGGCGCCCTCACCTTGCCATTCCAGTTCTATGCCCACGTTGTGGAACGCGAGCGTGGCAAACTCTCTCACGGTGTGCTGCTTGCCCGTGGCGATGACGAAATCGTCGGGCTTCTCGTTTTGCAGTATGAGCCACATGCACTGCACGTAGTCCTTGGCGTAGCCCCAGTCGCGTCGGCTGGAGAGGTTGCCGAGATAGAGCTTGTCTTGCTTGCCCTGCTTGATGCGTGCCGCGGCGAGCGTGATCTTACGGGTGACGAAGGTCTCGCCGCGCCGTTCGCTCTCGTGGTTGAAGAGAATGCCGTTGCAGGCGAACATGTTGTAAGCGTCACGATATTCCTTCACTATCCAATAGCCATATTGCTTTGCCACGGCGTATGGCGAGTAGGGGTGGAAAGGCGTGTTCTCGTTTTGAGGCACTTCCTCGACCTTGCCATACAGCTCGGACGTTGAGGCTTGGTAGATGCGGCAAGAGCTGGTCAGCCCCAGTTGCCTCACGGCCTCGAGAATGCGCAACACGCCCACGGCGTCAACATCGGCGGTGTATTCAGGCGAATCGAAGCTCACTTGCACGTGGCTTTGTGCCGCGAGGTTGTAAATCTCGGTAGGGCGCACCAGGCCAATCACGCCGAGGACGCTCATGGAGTCGCTGAGGTCGGCGTAGTGGAGGTGGAAATGCGGTTTACCCTCCAAGTGGGCGATGCGTGGCCTGAAGTCCACGGAAGAGCGACGGATGACACCGTGCACGTCATATCCCTTTTCAAGCAGGAACTCGGAGAGGTAAGAACCGTCCTGGCCTGTTATGCCCGTTATGAGGGCTACTTTCCTTGTTGTCATGTTGTAGTTGGTTTGTTTTTGCAAATTTCGCTAAATTTTATGACAGTAGCAAGTGTTTGCGGTGGAAACAGCCTCTTTTTTTTACATTGGCATGATGGCATGGCGGTATTTCTGCATCAGTTCTCTCGTTATGGTCTTGCTGTCGCCGGCGGGTGTGGCGTTGAACTTGCCCACGCAGCCTTCCCACCAGTATTTCTCGAATGTGCACACTTGGTCGTAGTAGCAACGATAGTGCTCCTCGTCGAAGTCTTGGCCTTCGTCCATGGCCTTCTCCACTGCCTCGAAGAACATTTGCCACCTCTTGCCGTAGAAGGTCTTGACCATTCCGGCCCATGTGCGGGCGGCGTAGTCGTTGAGCCACTGTGCCTTGTCGCTCCATGTGGTGACGAGGTTTCTCGCGTTCTTCTCGAAATAGAGACGTTCCTCGGGCGTGGTGCCCCATGAGCGCGCGTCGTCGATCCATTTGCCCGTCAGGAAATAGCTCTGTGTGGCCAACACGCGATCCATGTCGTTGATGATTCCCGTCATCTCCTTCTCCAGCCGCCTCATGGCCTCACGGTCCTTCTTGTCGTAGGCCACTTCGTACTTGTGAAACTCGGCAAGGAAAAGGTTTGTCAGCATCTGCCTGGTGAGGTTAGCCAGGTCGAATTGGTAGCTCGACTGCTTGCTGTCTACCAGCAGCAACTTGTCTATGGCCGACATGAGGCACCGGTTCTCCTTGGCTATTTTGGCGTAGGTGTTCTTGGATTGCTTCTTCTTGAACACCGGACGGCTGTCGACAAAGGGCTTCATGCTCGATGCCGACTTCGTGTTGTATATGCTGTCCACGAGCAGTTGCCATGCCTCACGCGAGTTGCGGTCGGCTTTTCCAGCGCGTTGGTCGGCAAGCTTGCTTACCCATTCAGTTATGTTGCGGTGCGTGGGGAAGTCCCATGCCTTCTCGAAGACATACTCATATATATAAGGGTTGCAATCGAAGCCTTCGAGGGTGGCGCCAATGCCCGAGAAGTTTTTCCCTCCGTTGGCGAAGGTGTTTTCTATCCTCTTGTTTATCTCAGAAAGGTTTCCCGTTAGCTTGCTGTTGCCGCCGAAGTTGCCGAGGTAGCACCATATATACGGCACGCCGAAGAACTTGTCGGTCATCTGCCACACCTCTTTCTTCTCGCAATAGTAGTCGAGCAACAGCGACTTCTCCTTGGGAAACGCCGTTATGAATGGCTCTATGCGGTCGTTGGTCCAGTTCTTGCGCCTGTAATAGAACACCCATGTCATTTGCAGCCAAACGCTCTTGGGGTCGGCCTTGGCGAGCGACTCGTAGACCTGTCTTGACACGCGGCGGAGATAGTCTGGCTCATAGCTTGGAGGGGTGACCTCGTTGAACAAGTCGATGCCATAGATGTGGTCGGTGCCGTAGATGGAGTCTTCAATCTCTATGAACCGCTTTTGTATTTTCGGGAACAAGGGGTCCATCGGGTCGAGAAAACTGCAAGAGTATTCCTTCGGGTACTCATCCCAAGGGGCAAGCTCGGTGATTTTAGCCTCTGGGTGTATTTTCGACAGTTCGGCTGGAACGTGTCCGGCGAAAGCCGGCAGCACGGGGCGCATGTTGAATTCGCGCTCACGCTTGGTGATGCGTTTTTGCAATTCGAGTTGCCCATCAAGCCACGACTTGGGCAGTGGGCCGAACCATCGGTCAATGTTTATCATCCTGTGCCATGGCAGGTGGGCAGGGCCGGTGAAGTAGGAGCGTATGGTCTTGTCGTCGAGACCCATCTCGTGCCACACTTGATACCAGATGCTCTCCTGGCCCGTGATGGCGAGTGGCAGGTTGATGCCGTTGAGGGCCATCCAGTCGATGAAGTGCTCCCATTCGTCCCATTTCCACCAGGGCATGGTGTAGCCGTAAGTGCAATAGTTGAGAAAGAAGCGGTCTTTCACCCTCGCCTTGACGGTGATGGCCTTGGGCACGCGAGGTGGGGTGGCGGGCAGCTCGTAAGCGTCGGACTTGAACCATCCCACGTCAACCTTGCAATAGTATTTCATGTAGTGGTTCAACGCCGTGGCCATGGAGTTAGCGTTGTTGCCGCTGATTATTATTTTCCCGCCTTTCGACTGAAGGCTGAAGACATCGGCCTTGCTGTTTATCTTCTTAAACGAGAAGGCGTGCTCATAGCTTGGGAACATTCGATGCACAAGGCCCCTGACGGTGGAGATGTCGTCGCCGTAGGCGCAGAGAATGTTCACGACACAGAATAGGAGTGTGAATAGTTTTCGCATGACACAAGATTTAGTGTTAGGTAAAGATTATCTTCATTTTATTTTGCAATATTAGCTAAATTGTCAAAGAAAAACGAGGAAATTGGCTGAAGAGTATAGGATTAAAGGATAATTTAACAAAACTTTCATGTTCAAAACGGTTGCAGCCTCGTTTCGTGGTGAAAGAAGCGGCATTGGAAAGCCTTTTGAAAATAAGCAAACAAAAAGGCAAGTCCTTATAAAAAGAACTTGCCTTGTGGATTATGGATGTAATGGGTGATTACTTCACCAATACTTTCTTCACTGTGCCGTCGCTCATCTTGATGATGTTGAGGCCCTTGGTCAGTTGTGACTTGCGTGCGCCGTTGACACCGTAAATCTCAGAGACCTTGGCATCTGTCGTGCTGCCGATTTCGTTGATGCCTGTAGTGATGAAGTCTTCAGCAGCCTTGATTGCAGCCTCGAGCTTGGCCTTTCCGCCATTCTTCTCCTCGTAAGTGTTGTAGTTGTAGCTCTTCAGCGCGTCGTTGATTTGTTTTACGATAGCATCTGTCAGCTTGCTGCCTTTCTCGGTATAGCTCTTGGCCTTGTTGAAGAGGTCAACGTACTCCGTGTAAGCTTTCTTCTGGGCATCGGAGATGAAGAGCCAGTCGTTCGAAACGTCAGGAGTAGTTTCTGGGGTGTATTTATCCTTATCAACGTTGAAATAATGGGTCGGAAACGGCCACAGTGAATAGGCCAGTTTGTAAGCATTACCCTTCTCCTTGGTCGTGCCAGTCTCTAAGCCAAATTTAGTAGCACTTGTTAAATATCCCTTTTTAGTAATTTTTGCACTTAAATTGTTCATTGTTATAACAAGGTTACCTTTCTTGTCAGTGAAAGAGAAGCTGTTGTCGCTTCCGCTGGCAGTCCAAAGTGTGGCCTTGTTGATATTAGTCTCTGATGGCGTGTTGCCGGTTACAAAGATGCTGGCACCAACATTGTAGAGATAAAACATTCCTTCTGCGGCTTCCTCGCCCATCCAGAACTCGGTTGATGCGGCTGGTTTCACATCTTCTGTACCCGTGCCTGTGCCGTTATCCTGAGCCTGTGCCGTTGTCGCACCTAAAGCGATGGCAACGGAGAGCATCAATCCTTTTACTAAGTTTTTCATAGTGTAAAGTTTCCTCATGTTAATAAAATTATGTTACTAAATCTGTTGTATGTCTTCCGCGATTTATTATCCTGTTTATTTCAGGTGCAAAATTACTCAAAAAGATATTAAAGTCGCAAGGGTTGAAACACTTTTTTTTCAGAAAAAGTTTTGGTGTGCCATGTTTTCTGATTACCTTTACCACATAATTCTTATTATTAGGCTTAATACAATTCTATTACTATGGAAAAGACATTGGTATTGCTCAAGCCGTGCACGTTGCAGCGTGGCTTGATAGGGGAGATAATCAGCGTTTTCGAAAAGAAGGGCTTGCAGATTTGTGGACTGAAGATGATGCAGCTCGACGACAAGATATTGAGCGAGCACTACGCCCACCTTGCCAGTAAGCCGTTTTTTCAACGGGTGAAAGACTCCATGATGGTCACTCCTGTCGTGGCTATGTGCTTGAGCGGTGTGGAAGTGGTGGATGCCGTGCGTACTCTCGCTGGTGCCACTACCGGCAGAAAGGCCGATCCCGGAACGATAAGGGGCAGGTACAGCATGAGCTTCCAGGAGAACATCGTGCATACGTCAGACTCTAAGGAGAATGCCGCCATAGAACTGAAGCGCTTCTTCCGCGACGACGAGATATTCGAGTGGAAACAGAGCGTCTTCTCAAGCCTGTATGCTTGTGACGAGTATTAATAGGAGCATTGGCTTGGCTGATTGATAATGCTATATGCTATGCATGGGCGGGCACAGGGCCCGCCCATGCACATTAATTATAAATCCACCGCATAACCGTTTGCGGTTAAGACGGAGGTGATATTAGTTCGAGTAAAGCCTATTCAACCTTGAAGTTGCTGACCTTGCCTATCGCCAAGCGATAGCCCTCCTTGCCCAACTTCTTGTCTTGTTTCATGGCCAGCACGATGTCGCCATTGCTGGCTTTAGAGGTCGTGACGTTTGACAAAGCAACATTGCCATGAAGAATGATAACAGGTTTTTCATGTATGTCATGGTTCTTAGTTGTCCTTCAAGGTGAATCTTATGGGGTCATCGTATTGGTCTTGAAGCTTGTGAAGCTCATCCTTCAACTTCTTCGTCAGCTTCTCCGTACCCTTCTCGCCATAGATGTTGTGCATCTGCTCAGGGTCTTTCTTGAGGTCGTAGAGTTCCCATGAGTTCACGTCGTCGTAGAAATGAATGAGGCTGTAGCGGCTTGTGCGCACGCCATAGTGCTTGCAAACTGAATGCTCAGCGGGATACTCATAGTAGTGGTAGTAAAGCGACTTGCGCCAGTTCTTCACCTTCTTGCCCTCAAGCAGCGGCAGGAACGACACGCCCTGTATGTCAGACGGAATATTCACGCCGGCGAGGTCGAGAATGGTGGGAGCATAGTCGATGTTCTGCACCATCTCCTTGATGTCGCCGTGCTTGCCGCCGGGAAGGTAGACGAGCAAAGGCGTGCGGAACGACTCCTCATACATGAACCTCTTGTCGAACCATCCGTGCTCGCCCATGTAGAATCCCTGGTCGGAGGTGTAGACTATCATGGTGTTGTCGAGCAGGTCGTTCTCCTTGAGGTAGTTTATCACTCGGCCTATGTTGCGGTCAATGGAGTGGATCACGCGCATGTAGTCGTGCATGTAGCGTTGGTATTTCCATTCGGCGAGAGCCTTGCCAGTGAGTCCGGCCTCCTTGAACTTCTTTATTATAGGGTCGTAGTGAGCGTCCCACTGCGCGCGCTGCGATGGGGTCATGCGGTTATAGTTGCACCGTCCGAGCTCCTCAAGCTCAGGGTTGGAGTGAATCTCGTTCTCCTTGTCGGCCATCTTCAGGTCGTAGACCAAGTCCATGTCCTTGATGATGCTCATCTCCTGCTTGGCGGCTGCAGGCCGTCCCTTGTAGTCGTCGTAGAAGTTGTCGGGCAATGGGTACACCTTGTCGTTATACAGGTCGAGGTCGCACGTGTCCGGACTCCACACGCGGTGTGGGGCCTTGTTGTGCAGCAGCAGGCAGAACGGTTTTGTCTTGTCGCGCTTGTTGCTGAGCCAGTCGAGCGCGAGGTCGGTGACGATGTTTGTCACGTATCCGTGGCGTTGCACGCGCTTGCCGTTGCAGATGAAGTCGGGGTTGTAGTAGTGGCCCTGGGCAATGAGAATGTCCCAGTAGTCGAATCCCGTAGGATTGCTAGTCAGGTGCCACTTGCCTATCATGGCCGTTTGATAGCCGGCTTTCTGCAAAAGCTTGGGGTAGGTCTGCTGCGAGCCGTCGAATGTCTTGGTGTTGTCGGTGAAACCGTTGGCGTGGCTATGCTTGCCGGTAAGCATGCATGCTCGCGACGGGCCGCTGAGCGAGTTGGCCACGAAACTGTTTGTGAACCGTGTGCCGTGCTGCGCGATCCAGTCGATGTTTGGCGTCTCTATGAAACGGTGGTCGTAGGCACTGATAGTCTGATACGAGTGGTCATCGCTCATGATGTAGACAATGTTCATTGGCTTTTTTGCCGATTGTGCCATAATCTGTGCGGCATAGCCTAAGGCGATTACGCCTGTGGCCGTGAGTCTTTGTAAGTCTAATTTCATTGTTTGGATAGGTTTCTTCTTTTATTGCTTGTAGTGTGTGGCAATAATCAATTGCAAAATTACGAATAAACCGCGGGAAAAGCTTTAATTTGCGTTGAAAAGTAATGCTTTTGTTTTTAGGGCCATTAAAATGACAACCCCATTCTCCTCCCTCATCACTGAGAGCATGAGAATAGGGTTGCCTTGTGATACCAATAATTGTATTTTTAAAGCGTATGAAGGAAACCTCTGTTCCCGAAAAAATTATTCTGACTTGTTCGTTTTTCTATTGTGGCACATTTTGCGCGGAGAACCCTCGTTGTCCTCGCGGCAAGATGTTTTAGTGCTTACAGGTTGTCTTTCTCGATGTCCTTGAAGTAGCGATAAGTGCCCACTTTAAGCTCATCGGTTGCGGCGTCGTCAGCCACGATGATTGCGTGTGCGTGCTGTTGCAGCGCGCTTATTGTCCAAACCTGGGTGACAGGGCCTTCCACGGCAGCCTGCAAGGCGCGTGCCTTGGCGTGACCGTTAACGAGGATGAGCACCTCGCGAGCGTCCATCACTGTGCCTACGCCTACGGTGAGGGCGTGCTTTGGCACCTTGTTCACGTCGTTGTCGAAGAAGCGTGAGTTGGCGATGATGGTGTCTGTCGTCAGGCTCTTCTTGCGAGTGCGGCTCTTGAGTGAAGAGAAAGGCTCGTTGAAAGCTATGTGTCCATCGGGACCGATGCCACCGATGAAGAGGTCGATGCCTCCCACCTTGCGAATGCTCTCCTCGTAGTTGGCGCATTCCTTCTCCAGGTCGTCGGCGTTGCCGTTGAGGATGTGGATGTTCTCCTTAGGGCAGTCGATATTGTCGAAGAGGTTACGACGCATGAAGCTGTGGTAGCTCTCAGGATGCTCTTCGGGCAGCGCCACGTACTCGTCCATGTTGAACGTTATGACATTGCGGAACGACACGCGTCCTTCCTTGCAAGCCTTCGACAAAGCCGCGTACATGCCGATTGGCGATGAACCTGTGGGCAAACCCAACACGAAAGGCTTGTCAGCGGTTGGCTTAGCTGAATTGATGCGCTTGATTACATACTCCGCAGCCCATTTGGAAAGGCTGTCATAATCATTTTCGATAATGACTCTCATAGCTGTTTATCTTGTTTATATTGGTTTTCCCGTTATTGTTTTATATCAGTGCAAAGTTAAGCAAAATATGCGTCTTGGCAAATTATTTTTTAATAATTATATTGCCATTCAGACATTCTTTTTGCGGTTGGTCGCCATCCTTGATGGCTTTCCCTTGCCTTTGCGCATGAACAATGTCATGGGCATGACATATTGTATATATAATGTCGGTCTTTATTTATCGTGGATAAACAACTTCCGGTATTCATTCTCGAAGTTTGGCGTGAACACTTCCTTGCCCATGTTGTCCTCTATTTCGCGAGGCGTCCAAAAGCGGCCTCCGCTCAATTCCTCCTTGCTTGGCTTCACGTCGCCGTCGTACACGCAGCGGAACACGTTCACGAGCTCACGCTCTCGTTTGCTCTCAAAGACATAATGGCCAAGCGGCTCCGGGGTGAAGCTGGTTATGCCAAGTTCCTCGTTCACCTCTCGCCTGAGCGCTTGGTCCACGTTCTCGCCCAGGTCGACGTGTCCCCCGACGGCGGTATCCCATTTGTCGGGCTGTATGTCTTTCCACGCTGGCCTGTGCTGAAGGTAAAGCTCACCCTTGCTGTTGAACACGTGCAGGTGGACCACGGGGTGCAATATCTTGCTGCCGTCGTGGGCATGGCCACGGCTTACCGCCCCGAGTATGTTGCCGTCCTCATCCACTATGGGGAACTGTTCGTTTGGATTGTCTCTCATGATTATGATGCCTGTTATGTTGCTTGATTATGTTGCTCCACCGTGTTGCTTGCTTTCGTGTGCCTTAGGCGTCAAGGGTGTTTATCACGTTTCCGATGACATCCGCCAACTTGTTGCCGTGGGTCAGCAACTCGATGGAGTGGGGCTCGTTCAGTACTATTCTGCTCATGACAATTTGTTTAAGTTTATCAACTTCGCATCATGTTTCCACCGTGGCTTGTCGTCGCTCGGTTGGCAGGCCCTCATTGGGCCACTCCTGATGCATTACGGTGCAAAGATAACGCTACATTTTGAGACCGCAAAAAGAAGTCGGGTTAAAATGCTGAAAACATTCGTTGCCATGCTACGTGCGCCTGTGAGGAGGTCTATTATTGAATAATCCTGGATTAAAAAGATTTGAGAGATAGCCACGTCGCAAGTGTTTTTGTGCTGGTTGGGCAGTGGTGCCCTATAAAGGAAAGAAACGAGGCAAAATGTTGTTTGATTATATTGATTTGTGCTACCTTTGCAGGTCGTTATAATAATAGGTATAAGGGATATAAATATGGATAACAGTAAACGCCCCCTCTTGGCTCATGCCTGCATTCTCTCAGCCAACATTTGCTGGGGACTCATGTCGCCGATAGGCAAGGATGCCATGCTCAATGGTGTAGACAACCTCAACCTTGTGTTCATGCGTGCCTTGGGCGGAGCATTGTTTTTTTGGATAGTGTCATTGTTTGTCAAGCGCGAGCACGTTCCTCTGAAAGACATCTTCGCCTTCTGCGGGGCCGGGTTGCTCGGACTGATAGGCAACCAGTGCTGCTTCACGATAGGGTTGAGCATCACGTCGCCCTCCAATGCCAGCATCGTGACCACGTCGCTGCCCATCTTCGCCATGATTCTCTCGGTCATAATCCTGAAGGAGCCCATCACCGGTCGCAAGGCCCTCGGCGTGTGCATAGGCTGCTCGGGCGCGCTCATCCTCATCCTGGGCAGTGCCGCCGCCCACGACTCGCGCGTTGGCGACATACGTGGCGACCTGATGTGCATCTTCGCCCAGCTTTCTTTCGCCCTATATCTCGCCCTCTACCGCGACTACCTGCGCCGCTATTCGCCCATCACCGTGAGCAAGTGGATGTTCACGTGGGCCGCGCTGCTCATGTCGCCATTCCTCGTGCCCCACGCCGCGCAAACCCCATGGCACGCCGTGCCGGCCAAGGCTTGGGCGGAGGCGGGCTTCGTGGTGCTGTTCGGCACGTGCGTAGCCTATTTGCTCATGCAGAAAGCCCAAAGCATATTGCGCCCCACGGTGGTGAGCGTCTACAACTATGTGCAACCTGTGGTGTCGGTGAGCGTTAGCATCGCGTGCGGCATGTGCGTCTTCACGTGGAAGCAGGCCCTGGCCGTGGCGCTCGTCTTCAGTGGCGTGTGGCTCGTCATAAAGTCGAAGTCGCGCCGTGACGTGGAAGCCGAGGCAAGGAAGCAATAGCGGTGCCAATAGGCCACTATGGTTTCGCGATAACGGCGCGACGGTCGCGCGAAACCACAGGCAAGGTCAACGCGCAACGTTTGAAACGCGCTCTCATCTCGTTCGAAACGCACACGCGTTTCGTTCGATGTGAGAGCACGTCTCGTTCGGTGTGAGCGTGCGTTTCGAACGATGCGAGACCGCCAGGAATTTCGTTGTTTGCCGATTATTTAGTATCTTTGCAGAAGATAAGCTGCGGCTCGGCAAAGATTGCAAGCAAGCTTGCGTCTCTGCTCTCGCCTTGCGTTATCTTTGCATAAGATAAGCTGCGGCTCGGCAAAGATTGCAAGCAAGCTTGCATCTCTGCTCTCGCCTTGCGTTATCTTTGCATCCCTAAAAAACAAACAGCGAGATGAGCATAAAATACGAGATACATTCCATAAAAAACGCCAAGGGCACAGGCAAGGAACAGGAGTTCGTGCGGATATTCGAGAATCAGCCTCAGACCGACCGCCAACTCGAAAGCTATATCCAAGACAGTTGTTCGCTAACGAAAGGCGACATACAAGCCACGCTGATGACCTTGCGCGACTGCATGATACGCGAGCTTTCGCACGGCAACAGGTTCCACATTCCGGAGATAGGCTACTTCTCGTTGTCTGTCGACCTGGACCTGCCCGACGGCAAGCCCCTGGAGAAAGTGCGCGGCGATGATATCAGCGTGCGCAACATCAAGTTCCGTCCCGACGCCGAACTGCTCAGCGAGGTGAAGAAGAACGTGCGGTTTGAGCGTGCCAAGTTCTCGTCGAAGTCGCGGCAATACACTGAGGAAGAGTTGCGGGAGAGGATAAAGGAATATCTCGCTGAGAACAACTGCATCACCCGGCGCGCCCTGGAGCAGCATTTCGGCTTGCGGCCAAGCGCGGCGCTGAAATGCCTGCGACACTTCACTGAGACAGGATTGCTGAAGAGGGAAGGGGCAAAAAACTCGCCCGTGTATTTCCTGAACGGGAAATAGCCAATGGCCCTGCCTCAGCTTCTGTAGTCGGTGGGTCGCATGCCAAGATTGTGGGAGACATACCGGCTGGCTGCGGCTCGGCAGAGATTGTAATTAAGCTTGCATCTCTGCTCTCGCCTTGCGTTATCTTTGCATAAGATAAGCTGCGGCTCGGCAAAGATTGCAAGCAAGCTTGCATCTCTGCTCTCGCCTTGCGTTATCTTTGCATCCCTAAAAAACAAACAGCGAGATGAGCATAAAATACGAGATACATTACGAGCTTGATGCCGATGACCTGCAGGCCATAGCGTCGCTCGACACTAAGCGCAGCCTCTTCTTCGACCACCACGACGGTGATGTGACAAAATGTTTATGGGTTGGCGCTGACTTGTGACGCCAGCTGAATAGACACTTCAGCTTGAAATTTGCATGCCCGCGCGCTCTTCATGCCTTGATGAGCGCGCGAGCTTTCGCGTTTATTACCCATTTCGCGCAAAAAAGCTTATCATTCAAAATATTCTTATAAAATTCATTAAGAAAGGGGCGCGATGTGGAAAAAAATGCGTAATTTTACACTTTGAAAAGGCATGCAAAATCGCTTATCGTGCGTCTAAATGCCCTTAAATTGAATTTTAACACAAATAAAGACATAAAGAATAATGGATGAGAATCTGACCATTGATCAGGATCGGATTATGAAGATCAACATTGAGGAGGAGATGAAGACCTCTTACATCGACTACTCAATGTCGGTTATCGTAGCTCGTGCCCTCCCGGATGTCAGGGACGGCTTCAAGCCAGTTCATCGCCGCATACTCTATGGCATGCTCGGGCTTGGCAACACAAGTGACAAACCTTACAAGAAATGCGCGCGTGTCGTGGGTGAGGTGCTTGGTAAGTATCACCCCCACGGCGACTGTTCCGTATATGGTGCCCTCGTGCGCATGGGGCAGGAATGGAACATGCGTTACAAGCTCGTGGACGGACAAGGCAACTTCGGTAGCGTGGACGGCGACTCTCCTGCGGCCATGCGTTACACCGAGTGCCGCCTTTCGAAGATGGGCGAGCACATCATGGACGACATCGACAAGGACACTGTCGACATGGCAAACAACTTCGACGACACGTTGAAGGAGCCTACCGTGATGCCTACGAAGATTCCTAACCTTCTCGTCAACGGTGGCAACGGCATTGCCGTGGGCATGGCGACCAACATACCTACCCACAACCTTGGCGAGGTGATCGACGCCTGCTGCGCCTATATCGACAATCCCGACATCGACGTGGAAGGACTGATGAGATATGTGCCGGCCCCCGACTTCCCCACGGGAGCTTACATCTATGGCCTGCAAGGCGTGAAAGACGCTTACACCACAGGTCGCGGACGTGTGGTCATACGCGCCAAGGCCGAGATAGAGAGCGACGAGAACCACGACCGCATCGTGGTGACGGAGATACCTTATGGCGTGAACAAGCAGCAGCTCATTGAGTATATCGCCGACTTGGTGAAAGAAGGCAAGCTCGAGGGCATAAGCAACGTCAACGACGAGACGGGCCGTCAGGGCATGCGCATCGTAGTCGACGTGAAGAGGGACGCCAACGCCAAGGTCATCCTTAACAAGCTCTTCAAGATGACAGCCTTGCAGAGCAGCTTCTCGGTCAACTGCATAGCACTGGTGCCAAACAAGCGCGACCATTCGCAGCTCCGCCCGAAACTCCTCTCGCTGAAGGAGTGCATAAGCTATTTCATCGACCACCGTCATGAGGTGACCATCCGCCGCACCAAGTTCGACCTGGGTAAGGCCAAGGAGCGCGCCCACATCCTGGAGGGACTCATCATAGCCAGCGACAACATCGACGAGGTGGTGCACATCATACGTGGCAGCGAGAGCCCGTCGGACGCCCAGCGCAACTTGGAGAAGCGTTTCAACCTCGACGAGTTGCAGTCGAAGGCCATCGTCGACATGCGTCTCTCGCAACTTACCAAGCTGCGTCTCGATGACCTGCATGCCGAATATGATGAACTGGAGAAGCGCATCAACTATCTCCAGCAGATACTCGATGACCCAGAGCTTTGCAAGAAGGTGATGAAGGACGAGCTTAATGAGGTGAAGCAGAAATATGGCGACGAGCGCCGCACGCAGATAATACCCGACGAGCATGAGTTCAACGCCGAGGACTTCTATCCTAACGACCCCGTGGTCATTACCGTAAGCCATCTCGGCTATATCAAGCGCACGCCGCTCAAGGAGTTCCGTGAGCAGGCGCGTGGCGGCGTGGGCTCAAAGGGTGCCCACACCAGGGAGAAAGACTTCACCGAGTTTATATATCCCGCGACGATGCACCAGACGATGCTCATCTTCACGCGTCTTGGCCGTTGCTATTGGCTCCATTGCTACGACATACCAGAGGGCGACAAGACATCCAAGGGCCGTGCCATCCAGAACCTTCTCAACCTGGAGACGGGCGATTCCGTAAACGCTTTCCTGCGCTTGCGTGGAGGCGGCCTCGGCGATGAGGAGTTTGTCAACTCCCACTATGTGGTCTTCGCCACAAAGAACGGCACGGTGAAGAAGACCTGCCTGAAAGAGTATTCGCGTCCTCGCGCCAATGGCGTGAAGGCATTGATCATCTCCGAGGGCGACGAGGTGGTGGACGTGCGTCTGACCAATGGCTCCAACGAGTTGATTATCGCCGACCGCAATGGTCGTGCCGTCCGCTTCGATGAGGATCAGGTGCGCACGTCTGGCCGTGCGGCAATGGGCGTTCGTGGCATGATGCTCGACGATGACGATGATGCCGTGGTGGGAATGATCGTCGTCAACGACGCGGAGAAGGAAACCGCCATGGTGGTGTCTGAGAACGGTTACGGAAAACGCTCGGAGATAGGCGAGTACAGGAAGACGAGCCGCGCCAAGAAGGGCGTGAAGACCATTGCCGTAACTGAGAAGACGGGCAAGCTGGTGGCCATAAAGAACGTGACCGACGAGAACGACCTCATGATTATCAACAAGAGTGGTATCGTTATCCGTATGGCCGTTGCCAACGTTCGCGTCATGGGACGCGCCACGCAAGGCGTGCGCCTGATAAACCTCGCCAAGAAGAACGACACCATTGCAAGCGTTTGCAAGGTGATGAGTTCGGAGCTTGAGGCCACTGTAGAGGAAGAGAGCAGGCAGAAGTGGAACGAGACCAACGAGAAGTTGCAGCAAGACATCGTAGCGCAGGACGCTGACGCCACAACCGATGAGGCTGGCGTTGACGCTCCAGAGGCAACAGACACGGACGACAATAACAAGACAGAATAAAACTAATACAAATTAATTATCGCTTATGAAAAAACTAATGTTTGCAGCCTTGATGATGCTTGGCACGTCAGCTGCTTTTGCCGGTGACAGCGAAGCCCTCAAGGCCGTGCTTGCCGCCAAGGATTTCAACCAGGCTTCACAACTGCTGAAGCAGAACCTCGGCTCCATGGCCAACGCCCAGGAGAAGGCCAAGGCTTACGACTACGTGACTAAGCTCGCGCTTAAGACCTTTGACGCGCAGAACGCTATCGAGGCTCAGAACGTGCAGGCAAAGATGCTCAAGCAGAAGACAACTCCTTACGACACCATAGCATTCTACCAGTCGGCTTACGACGCCACGGTGAATGGCTTGGAGTGTGTCAAGTATGACGCTCAGCCCAACGAGAAGGGAAAGGTAAAGCCAAAGTTCACTGATGCTCTCACACCTTCGCTCACCAACGCACGCATGCAGCTCGTCAACGCCGGCAACTATTACGCACAGCGCAACGACCAGGACAACGTCCTCAAATATTGGGGAACGTTCCTCGACACCGACGACAACCCCTTGTTTGCCAAGGCAAAGGAAGGTGAGAAGCAGTATCTCGGTCAGGTGGCTTACTACACGGCTCTCTATGCTAACCAGGCTAAGCTGTATGACAAGGCCGAGAAGTATGCCGACATCGCCATGCAAGACACTGCCATGCGCAAGCAGGCTGAGACATTCAAGTATTCAATGGCCCAGATGAACTTGAAGTCGAATGCCGACTCTGTTGCTTTCGCCAAGAAGATGCAGGCTTCTTACGAGGCTGACCCAAATAACGAGACAGTGCTTGGCATCCTGTGCAACATGTATAGCGGCTTGAACATGACTTCTGAGCTTAACGCGTTGCTCGACAAGGCTATCGCAACTGATCCTAACAACTTCACGGCTTGGGCCATGAAGGGCCAGACGCTTGTCAACAAGCTGTCCAAGGAGCAGAATCCTAACTGGGATGAGTGCATCAACGACTTCAAGAAGGCCGTGGCCATCAAGAACGACAACTCCGTGGTGCTCACATACCTCGGCTTCGCCATCAATGCCAAGGCATCTGCCATCAATGGCAACGTGGTTGAGCAGAAGAAGCTCTACACAGAGTCGATGGGCTTCCTGGAGCAGGCTAAGACCATTGACCCGAATCGCGCGCAAAGCAACTGGGCTTATCCTCTCTACCAGTGCTATTACACTCTCTATGGCGCTGACGACTCACGCACAAAGGAGCTTGAGGGTATGCTGAAGAAGTAAAGACTGATACTGAATTACATTATAACAAGAAAAGGCGCATCGTTATCGGTGCGCCTTTTCTTGTTGTTTTCCTATCTTTGTCCTATTCCGTCTTTATGCTGTCCACAGGATTGCTTGTGGCCACTCGCCACGACTGAGCCACCACCGTCAGCAGCACCACGGCTGCCACGGCCACAAACGCCAAGGGGAACAGCCACCAGTAGATGGGCGTGTGCTCGGCGAAGCTCTGGAGCCATTGCTGGCTGAGCCACCAGCCAAGGGGAGCGGCCACCACGTATGCAGCCACGAGCGGTAGCATGTATCTCATGGCGAAGAGCCTCACCACGGCACCGACGGAGCTGCCCATCACCTTGCGTATGGCTATCTCCTTGCGGCGATACTCCGTCTCGAACATCGTAAGGGAGAACACGCCGATAATCGTTATCACGATGCAGATTATGGCAAACAGCTTCACCTGCGAGATGAAACGGAACTCATCCACATAGGTGCGTTGCAGGTCGTCGTCGAGGAATTTCATCTCGTATTGTTGCGAACCGTCCATTTTGTCTATCACCGCGGCAATGCGTTTCTTGGCTTCGACCTTGTCCTGTCCCTTGGCCACGCGCACGAATACTCGGGCCAAACGGTCGCCCCATCCCTGCATGTCGGGACCGAAGATGGCAAATGCTACGGCTATCTTGCTGTTGTCGTTGCGCATCGACTTTATCTTGAAGTTGTCGCACACGCCCACCACGAGATAGTTTGCATCGCCCCATTCGTTCTGCCTTCCTATGGAGTCGCCCACCACGAGCCAGTCGTATTGTTTAATGGCCGCCTTGTTCAGTATATACGCGCCAGTTTTCATGTCCGATTCGCGGAAGTCTCGTCCGTCCACAATCTTCAGTCCCATGGTACGCGGATAATTGTAGTCGCACGGTATCACCTGCAGCGACATTTGCTTGTCCTCGCTGCCGCGTCCCCATCCCATGTAGTTGTCGCTTGCGCCTATCGCGTTCTGCGCGAAGCCAACGCTCTCCACGAACGGGAGTTTTGAGAGCTCGGAGCGTATGGCGTCCTTCTTCTCCATAGCCTCATCGGAGAGAGTGGTGTATAACACCTCGTTCTTGTGGAACCCATAGTCGGCATTGAAGATGTAGCGCGACTGGCTCACCATCACACCTATATATATAGCCAGGGCGAATGCCACGACAAACTGCACGCCCATGATAGCCATGCGCAGCTTGCGACCGCGCGGCGAGAGTCCGAAAGAACCCTTGAGAACCATTGCCGGAGCGAATGACGTGCCGTACCATGCCGGGACAACTGCCGACAGCGCACCCACAGCTATCGCAGCTATCACTACAGCAGCCACCAGCGCCCAATGGGCACTTAAGGCGATGTCGCCCGACACAAGCTTCATGCAAGCCTCGCTGCGCTCGAACGCCACAATCAGCAACACGCCAATCAAAAGGCCCACGACTGCCAGCGCCACATTCTCCATTATCAGCCGCAAACGCAGACAGCCTGCCGACGCGCCCATTACGCGCCGCGTGTTGATGCCGCGTATGCGAATAGGCATCTCTGAGAGGGTGAAGTTGAGCAGATTGAGCATGGCAATGAAGATGACGAAGAACGACGCTACGGTGAGCACGTCAACCACACTGCGGTTGCCCTTGTCCTTCATGCCTACGCCAGAGAAATACACATCGTCCATCGACGTGAGGCGAAACTTCATGCCCACCTGTCTGTCGAACTCCTTCTCGTCGTCGATGCCGTTCGCCTTCATGAACGCCTGCTTGAATCCGCGCTCCACCTTCGGCGCGTTGGCAGCATCGTCAAGCCGCACATATATGCTGAAGCTCCATTCGCTAAAGTCCTGCAATCCCTCATCGTTCTCACAGAGGTACAGCCCATTGCCGATGGTGCAGTTGTCGGGCATGTCCTCGCTCACGCCCACGACAGTAATCTCCTTGTCGTCTGCCAAGAATGTCTTGCCAACTGCATTTGCCGTGCCGAACATTTTCTCGGCTGTGCCGCGACTAACGATAGCGGTTGGTGCACCTGACATCCATTCTTTACTGCTGCCATAAATCAACTTGCCGCAGAAGAACTCGATGCCAGGCTTGCTGATATTGACAATAGGCACGGTTATCTCGCGTCCGTTCACCTTCACTGTCCCATCGTTCACGTATGGCGACACGTCCATTGCTGCCTCTACATGGGGCACATCCTTCAACAGCGTGACAAACGGGCGGCAAGCCTCGCCGCCCCAGCGGTCGCCGAACACACCGCCGTAAATCTCAAGGCGAAACGTGCGCTCATGGTTGAGTATGTTGCGATTGTATGTGCGGTTGTATATCACCTGCGTCATGAACAGGTAGAATGTCGCTACGGCGATGCCCAAACCTAAAATGTTGAGCAGTGTTGCCGCACGGTAGCGGCGAAACATGTATAATAGGGTTTTCATCATGCTTACAGTATTGAGTCGTTGTTGTCCACCACTTGTCCGTCAAACAGGTTTATAACGCGGCTTGCCATCTGTGCGTCGTGTTGCGAGTGGGTCACCATCACTATCGTGGTGCCCTCGGCATTGAGTTGCGAGAGCAGTTCCATCACGGCCAGTCCACTCTTCGAGTCGAGGTTACCCGTAGGTTCATCGGCGAGTATCAGCTTGGGCTTGCCCACCACGGCTCTTGCAATGGCCACGCGCTGCTGCTGTCCGCCCGACAGCTGCTGCGGATAGTGCTTGGCGCGCTGGCTAAGCCCCACCTTGCGCAGGATCTCCGTCACACGCTCGCGGCGCTCTTTTGAGGGCACGCCGAGGTAGCGCAACTGCAAATCCACGTTTTCCTCCACAGTCAGCTCGTCGATTAGGTTGAAACTCTGAAACACGAAGCCTATCCTGCCACGCCGATACTTCGTGCGCTCTTTCTCCTTGAGTTTGCCCACCGGCTCGCCGTCGAGCCAGTATTCGCCTCCATCGGGATTGTCGAGCAGGCCGAGGATGTTGAGCAGTGTCGACTTGCCGCATCCGCTGGGCCCCATTATGGCTACGAACTCTCCGTCTTCCACGTTTATGCCAACGCCGTTGAGAGCAACGGTTTCCACCTCTTCCGTGCGGAAGACCTTGGTAAGGTTTTCAGTCTTGATCATGTCTTGTGTATTTTATATGTTATGGTTATTTCAAAATTAGCACCTCGTTGTCCTTAAACGCCTCATACCCACTCGTTATCACGCGTTCGCCAGGCTCAAGGCCGTCGGTCACCTCATAGTATTTCGGGTTCTGTCGTGCTATGCTTATGTTGCGGCGGTATGCCTTGTTGCCCGACTTGTCCAAGACGAAAATCCAGTTGCCGCCCGTGGCCTGGAAGAACGTGCCGCGCGGTATGAGCGTCGCCATGGACGGCTTGCCCAGGGCAAGCTCAAGATAGTAGGTCTGTCCGCTGCGCATCTGCGCGGGGCGTGAACCGACAAACACGAAGTCGGTGCGGAAAGATCCGTCGCGCACCTCCGGATACACCTTGCGCACGCGCAGCCTGTACACCTTGCCGTCGCGCGTTATGGTGGCCATGAGCCCCGGACGCACACGGTCAATGTAGTGCTCGTCTATCTTCGCCTCGATCTTGAAGTCGGAGAGGTCGTTGATCTGCCCAATGTTTTGTCCGGCGATGATGTTCTGCCCCAGTTCCACGTCGAGCAATCCCAGCTCACCGTCTATGGCAGAACGCACTTCAAGCTTGTTCTTGCGCTCGCGCACGAGCAGCACGTTCTTGCGCATGTTGCTCAGGTTGTCTTCCATCTGCGCCATCTGCACGTGTCGGTATACGCTGTCTTGCTTCAGCCGCTGGCCTATGAGCCGCTTCTTTCGTATGGCGAGATTGTAGTCTTCCTTGCTTTGCGTGAACACCTCCTTGCTTATGAGCTTCTCCTTGTACAGGCGTGAGTTTTGTTGCCATGCACGCTGCTTGCGTTGGCAGTCCATGTCGAGCGTGGCTTGCTCTGTGCGATTGTTGAGCCTATCCTGCAGCATTGTCACTTGTGTGTTGCGCAAGAGGTTTTGCTTCTCGGCCAGCTCAGCCTCGGCGTTGAGAATCTGCAGGTCGAGGTTGCTGTTGCTCAGTCGCAGTATCACGTCGCCCTTGTGCACGCGCGCGCCTTCCTCTACGACTTTCTCTCGCACGATGCCGCCTTCCTCTGGTGAGATTTGCACGATCTGTATAGGCAGCACCTGACCGTTGAGACGCACGTAGTCGTCGAACTTGCTGCGAGTGACATCGCTGACGGTCACGTCGCTCCGGTCTATTGTCATCGTGCTTGCCGTGCTTCCGAGGATGAGCCAGGCAATCAAAGCCAGCGCGGCCACTCCTGCCACGGCATACCCGATGTAGCGGCGAGGAAATTTCTTTTTCTCAATTGGTTTGTCCATAATATACTGTTTTTGCCCTTGTTTTATGTGTTGATAATTGAAAGGTCATTCGTTCCATAGCTTTTCGCCATTGTAGTAGGCGAGGAGCTTGCGATTGTAGGCCATGGTGAGTTGGCTTTGCAATAGCTTTACACGGCTTTGGAGAAATGTCACGGCGGACGTCTTCACATCTATCGATGATGCGAGGCCTTCCTCATACTTGCGCTTGGTGAGATGTGCGGCAATGCTGTCAGACTCAACTTGCACCTTCATCTTCTCAACCTCTTTCTTGCTGTTCTCCACGTCTGCCGCCGCCTCCACTATGATGCGGCGCAGTTCCGATTGCTCGTATTCGAGGTTCTCCTTGGCTTGTTCGAGGGCAATCTTTCGTCGCCGTATGGTCGATGACGTGGCGAGGCGGTTGAAGACAGGAATGGATAGCGACAACGAGACGTATTCGCCGGCATTGTTCTTGAATTGCCTTGAGAACGGTTCGTGCCCACCATGATCCATGTTTCGATAGAACGACGTGGAGATGCCGCCCGACAACGACAGCGAAGGCAGTAACGCCCCACGAGCCGAGCGCAGACTGTACATGGCCGCCTCCACGCATTGCCTTGCCTTCTCCACTCGTGGGTTTACAATGTCGTCACAGGCCCAGGTCTGGCTTGTTTCGTGGCTTATGCTCTCGTCAGCCTCAGGGATGAGCTGGGCTATGGTGAGGGTGGAGTCGACAGGATAGTTCATTAGCTGTTGCAGGGCGAGGCGCGCCTTGGTGCTTTGCGTCCGCATGTGGGTAAGCTCGTATTCGTCGGCGGCGAGCGTGGCGCGCATCTGGGCCACGTCGGCATCGCTCTTCTGTCCCACCTCAGCCATCACGTCGGTCTGGTGGAGCAGGGCGCGGCTCTCGTCGCGTTTCTTCTCCACTTGCTCGATGGCTCCAAGGCAGTAGACCAAATCCATGTATGCCTTGTAGACCTTCAACGCCACGTCGTCTTTCTCAGCCGTCAGTGCGCTTCGCCCCATGGCCACGTTGGCCTTTGCCATGCGCAGTTCGTTGTAGCGTTGCAGGCCATCGAAGATGTCAAGCGACGCTTGCAGGCCATATCCGTTGTAGAGGGTGCTAACGTCGGTGTAGGTGTTGGTCTCGGGGTCTATGGCGCGGCCAAAATTCATTTGGCCGCTAATGGAGCCGTAGACGCTTGGCAGAAACGCGCCTATGGCCTGTGTCCTTGCCGCGTGGCTGTCGTCGAGCGCGAACCTTTGTTGCCTTACGGCGTGGCCATGGTCGGCGGCGTATTGCATGCAACGCTCCACGCTCCATGGCTCAGAGGCATAGAGATGTATGCAGGCTGAGAAAATAAGCAGGGTCAGAAATCTTTTCTTCATATTGTCGAAAATGTTGTTGTATTTACGTGGTTCATAAATTCGTTTTCTTGTCGTTGACATCGCAAAGTTATTGATAAACGCACACCGCATGTAATAATTATCAATGAAAACAAGGTTGACGAGGCGTTTTAGTGAAAAAGTGTATGAAAATCATACAACGAGTTATTTGAGCTTACATATTTTCTTTGTACTTTTGTTCAAGAATAAAACAATTCACCCATGGACCATACTTTCAAGACCATTGTAATAGTAGACGACAATACCGCCATTCTCACGGCATTGCGCATTTGCCTTGCCACGGAGTATGAGCGCATCGTAACGCTGTCGTCGCCCGACACGCTTGTGGCGACGCTCGCCAAGGAGAACGACGTGGACATGGTGTTGCTCGACATGAATTTCTCGCTTGGCCTGAACTCAGGTCAGGATGGGTTGTTTTGGTTGCGCACGATTAAAAAACTTCACCCCAATACGCCAGTGGTCTTGATGACAGCTTATGCCAATGTGCAGTTGGCGGTGAAGGGATTGAAATATGGTGCAGCCGATTTCGTGACCAAGCCTTGGGACAACGATCAGCTTGTGCGAACATTGAGAGAGGCCATCGAGAAGAATCGTGAGGTCATGCCTCTCGACAAGATGGAGCAAGAGCACGTGCAAAGGGCCGTGGAACAATGTCGTGGCAACATGAGCCGAGCGGCGGAGATGCTGGGCATAACAAGGCAGACATTATACAAGAAACTGAAGAAATAAGAAGCGATGTCACTTTATCTCGTCCTATTCATACTTTCGGTCATTATCATTGCGCTCCTTGTTTGGCAGTGGCGACACCAGCGGATGCTGTCGCTCCGTGTGAGGCTCATTCGTGAGGCACTGCGCAATAAAGACTTCATGTTCAGGTTGCCGACCAAACGGATGCTACCTGGCGACCGTGACCTGCATGTGGCCCTTAACGAGATGTTTGGCGAGATAAACCGCCTTCTGGCGCGCAACGAGGTGGAATCGTGGCAGCGGCTCACGCGCGTGCTTACGCATGAGATAATGAATGCCATGACACCAATATCGAGCATTACGCAAGTTTACATTGACAGTTCGTTGGTAAAAGGCACTCCTCTTGAAGAGGGTATGAGGGCCATCTACGACACGAGCCTGAGCTTGGGGACTTTTGTGGACAGCTATCGCAAACTGACGCAGTTGCAGTCGCCACACATAGAGGAAGTGGCGCTAATCGACGTGTTGTCTACCGTGCGCATGCTCTATCCTCAAGTGGAGTGGCATGTTGACCTTGAAAACAAGCAGATGAGGGTCTTGGCAGATAGTGGGTTGATGCGCCAAGTGCTGGTGAACATCGTGAAAAACGCTGTTGAGGCAGGCGCACGCAATGTCGACCTGAGGATAGATGCAGACGGAAAAATGGCGCAAATGCTTGTCAGCAACGACGCTACGCCTATCCCGCCAGAGGTGGCACGCGAGATATTCGTGCCATTCTTCACTACCAAGGCGTCGGGGTCTGGCATAGGACTTCCACTTGCCCGTCAAATGATGCTCGCCCAAGAAGGAAGTTTGAGCCTTGCCGACACTCCAGTCGCAGGCTATCATACCACGTTTACAGTAACGATGAAAACTGTTTGAAAATCAGAATAAAAGGTCTGTTGAAAATTGAATCATCGGGCTTGCCTTCTGTCAGAATTCGAACCTTACCTTTGCGTTTATCTGCCTTCGCGTGAGATAGTTTGGCACGGCGTATATTTGGTTTGTGACATCAGTGATCCAATAGTAAGAGTTTACGTTGCTGATGTCGAAAAGGTTGAGGCAGTCCACGCCGAGCCAGATGTTCTTTAAGATGCTCTTGCGGTGATGATCCTCGTTGTTGAGAAGCCTGTAAGTCATTCCAATGTCAACCCTTCGATAGGCAGGGGCGCGGAAAACATTCCGTTCCAGTTCGCGGTGAGGCGCCGAGAAAGGCAAGCCGTCGGCATATGTCAGCCTCAGCGTCATGAGCCATCGGTCGGAGCCTGGGAAGAAGTCGGTATAGAAGAGGTGAGCCGCGAAACGCTGGGAGGTGGGCAGACGCATTCACCTGCCATTGACCTTCATGCCGGTGTTCATGACCGACAAGGTAAGCCACGAGTCGGTGCCAGGCACAAATTCGCCATAAAGCTTCATGTCGAGTCCAGCCGCGTGACCGCTTGCGTTGTTGTCGCCATAATAAGTTATCTTCATGTTGTTGACAGAATAAGGCACGAGGTTGGAGAGCTGCTTGTAATAAAGTTCGGTGGTGAACTTGAATGGCCTGTTGCTTATCCTGAACCTGTATTCCATGCCACCCGTGATGTGGATTGATTGCTGGCTCTTGATGTGCTGGTTTAGCGTGGCGTAGGTCATGCCGCCAACGGTAGTGGTGTCTCGTAACTCCTTGAAGAACGGGGCTTGATAATAAAGTCCTGCGGCAACGCGGAAGCTGAGGTTTTGGTTGAACGCCGGAATAATGCTCAGCGACACCCTTGGCGATACGATAGTCTCCCTGGTATAGCTCCAATTGGAGAAACGTATGCCGTAATTGAGCGTGTAAAGTGTTGGAGTGGAAACCAGCGCGCTGTCGCCACTTTCTTTGTTTCCCGACTTGAAGCGCCACGTGTCTTGCAGATACACCTCAAGGCGTTTGCTGTCAAGCTCGTTTTTCGCCCTCAAGCTGTATATCATGTACAGGTCTTTGCCCGTGTGGGGAATCACGTAACCGGCAGAGTCGCGCATCTCATATTCGGCAGAGTTCTCCTCAACGTGTTCCCATTTGTAAGTCATGGCTCCCTCAATGTCGTGTTGGCGAGCCTTGTGCCGGGCCATGAGCTTCAGGCTCTCCACGTTACCCTTTAGATAATTGCGCGCGTGCTGGAAATAGGTGCCGACACCGAGGTTCTCCGAAGTTTCGGTCTGCGTGAGCCAATACTGCCCCTCAATGTCGTATTTCTCTTGTTCGTCGGTCTTGAAAGCCGACGTGATGAGCGATACCGATGTGGAGTCGCCATAATGCCGTGTGATGTTCATGGAGCCGAAGAACGTGCGGAAGCGGTCGCGCTCCTTGCCATCGAAATACACGCGAAACGAGCGCACGCTTTCCAGTGTGCCGAAGCGTGTCTCACGGTCCTTGGGCTTGAAGTTGTAGTGGTTGTCTGAAATGTCGCCTATCAAGTCGAAGCTCCATAGACGGTTGGGCCGCCATGACAGGAAAGTCTGGTAGTCGAGGAAATTAGGGTCGTATTCACCGTTGGTCTCGAACGTGCCGAGCAAGTAACGGTTTGTCTTGTAACGCAAGCCGTTGCTCCACGAAAACTTCTTGTTGGCAATGCCCACGTATGCCGAGGCTCCAAGCAACGACGCTTCAACAGCCGCCTCGAATCGCTTAGGCCGACGATACGTGATGTTGAGGGCCGAAGACATCTTGTCGCCATAGCGGGCCTCGTATCCGCCAGTGGAGAAGCCGATGCTGCCAACCATGTCGGGATTGATGACCGAAAGGCCTTCCTGCTGGCCACTCCTGACGAGGAACGGCCTGAATATCTCCACATTATTTATATATACGGAGTTCTCGTCGAAAGAGCCGCCTCTGACGTTGTATTGTGACGAAAGTTCAGAGTGAGTGCTCACGCCAGCCTGACTTTGTATTAGTTCTTCGACGGCGTTGCCAGTAGTGGAAGGCATGTTTTTCAGAGGCTTGGTCTTGAGCTCCTCCATTTGTCCCGATTGTATCTTCTGTCCTTCCACGCTAACCTCGCCAAGCGTGTTCTCTCCGTGGAGTAATGTCACTTGAAGCGATTGCGCGCCTTTAGGTTTGATGAGCACGCGTTTCTTAGTGCGGTAGCCCAACATGGAGAATCTTATTATAACAGAGTCGGCAGAGCGCAACGTCAGGCTGTAGTTGCCTTTCAGCGACGTGACCGTAGCCTTGCCTTGCGACACGCAAGCCACGGAAGCAAACTCTAATGGCTTACCCTCCTCGTCGACGACACGGCCTTTGAGAGTAAACGATTGGGCGAGCGTAGATAATGACGCAAGCAACGATATGATGATAAAAAACAGTCGGTTCATACAAGATATAACGTTTTTTTCGCGTTATTATTTTAGTGAAAAGCATAAAGGTATGAAGATTTTTATAGCGATTGATAGTTTTAAGAATTGTATTACGTCGAAGCAAGCCAATGAGGCCGCGCGACTTGGCATAATGAGGCGGAAACCAGACGCCGAGGTTAGTTGTTATGAAGTCAGCGATGGTGGCGAGGGCTTTCTTGAAGCCTCAAAGCCCGACGAGATAGTCAGTTGCCATGTTCACGACGCCTTGATGAGATGGTGTGATTCGGCCTTTGGGATAAAAGGTGGCAAGGCGATAATAGAAGTGGCAAAAGCCGTGGGCTTGGGCATGATAGAGCCGGAGAACAGAAATCCGCTTGTAGCCACGAGCTATGGAGTGGGAGAGTTGATGGTCCAGGCGCTGCGCCGAGGTTGCCGAGAGTTTGTGGTTGGTCTTGGTGGAAGTGCCACAAGCGACTGCGGCATTGGAATGTTGAAGGCGCTGAAACATGAATGGCAGGTCACTAATCGCAAGGCATGGTATGAGCCTTTTGACACGTCGTGGCTGAAAGACATAAAGGTGACACTTGCCACCGATGTGGACAATCCATTGTGCGGGCCAAACGGAGCCGCTCATGTCTTTGCCCCCCAAAAAGGCGCCAACGAAATGATGGTTGAGAAATTGGAGCGAAGGGCCTTGACCTTCTCAATGATGGCGGCAAAGCATCAAGGTCGCGATTGTTCGTTGATGCCGGGAGCGGGCGCGGCTGGAGGACTGGGCTATGCCTTCATGGAGTTTATGGACGCAAAGGTGGAGAGTGGGGCGGAAACGATATTGCGGTCGAATGGATTTGACGAGTCGTTGTCTTCCCAAAAGATAGACATGGTCATTACAGGTGAGGGAAAGGCGGACAGGCAGACATTGATGGGGAAATTGCCAAGCGTGATACTTTCCCAATGTAGCTCGCGTAACGTTCCGGTCTTTCTCTTGGCTTTAAATGTTGATGACGAAAAAAGCCTGCTTACGGCAGGCTTTTCAAGAGTTATCAACATAAATGACGGCCTTTCCTTGGAACACGCGCTCGACAAGGATGTTGCTATGGCGCGTTTGGCAAATGCTGTCAGCGCAGCCGTTTCTTCAATTTGAGTTCGGGGATATTCAAGCTTTCGCCAGCTTTCAACTCCCTTTTCCCGCCATTGACGGCCTCGAGATAACATTCCATGCCAGGGCCGAGGCTTGACCTGCTTATGCCCTCCATGGTCTGTCCGGAGCGTACGGTGACAGTTTTCTTTATACCAACTATGACATAGGCTCCAGTGCGGATTCTCACGTCCTTGTTGTATTGGTCTTGCAAAGCCGTTTGCTTGTCAGCTGCTTTCAACGTCTCTTGCTTGCTGTCGGCTTGCGGCATCAGCTTTGCGTTATCTTGCTTGCCATCGGTTTCCTGTGGCAATGTGTCTTGTTCTTGTTTTGCTTGCGGAATTTGCTTGCTTGGCTTTGTCGCTACCTTCTTTTCCTTTTGTTGTTGCGCGACCATTCTCATTTGCTTCTCCAGCATCTCAATATGGCTGTCGCGTCTTTGAATTTGCGAGAAGAGGTAATAGCCACCGCATAAGCAGGCTATGACGAAGACAACAGCGGTAATGGCCAACACTTTCATGGCATGGCTTGGGTGAGTCTCTTTATAGTTGATTAATTCCTTCTCAACTTCCCTTTCTATGTCGCGTCTTTCCGTGGCGAAGTCCACTTCTGCAGAAGATTTGCTTTCTGCAGAAGATTTGCTTTCCGCAGGAGTTTTGCTTTCCGCAGGAGTTTTGCTTTCCGCAGGAGTTTCTTTATTAACCGTAGAAGTTTCCTCTTCCGCAGGAGTTTCTTTATTAACCGTAGAAGTTTCACTTTCCGCGGGAGTTTCGTCTTTTACCGCAGGAATATCGCTTTCCGCAGAAGAACCGCTTTCCGCGGGAGTAACGCTTTCCGTTGGTGGGTCGTCTTTCGCGGCTGAATCACTTTCTGTAGACAGGGGCATTTCCTGAGAATGGTCTTTCGTAAGCCTCTCTCTATCCCCGGGCTCACTTTTTATCAATGTTTCAGTGTCCTTGGAGATTTCGTTTTCTGTTTTTTCTTGTTCTTTATTGTCGTCTTTGTCGGTTGTGACTTTTTCTTCATTTTCTACCGTCTCGTTCTCATTCTCATATTCCTTGTCTATGCTTGAGAAATCGACACCATCGTTGATTATTACGGTCTCGAACTGCGAGAAAGGCTTGTTCACGTCGTCGCGCATGGAGGCGTCTGGGGTAAAGCTGATCTTGTTTCGGCCTTCAATGACAATGGGCTCACCTGTATTGACATCCACGCTTTTACGCGCGGCGACGCCAATGATCTTGAAAGCTCCCAATCCTTTCACTTTCACGAGCTTGTCGTCTTCAAGTCCATCATTGATGACCTCGAAGATGGTAGCCACAAATCGCTCAGCGTCGGCTTTGCTCAAGTCGTGTTTTTCTGAGAGTGATAAGGCGAGCTCTTTTATAGTGGTTTTGCTCATTATTATTGCGTGTTATTATTGTTGTGGCTTTTTCAAGTTTTCTTTAATCGAAGCTATGGGTTTGAAATTGAGCACGAGTTTTGGCGGCACGAGCATACGTTGCTGCGTGCCTGGCGTGACGACGATGCGCTCCAGACGTTTTTTTACCTCGAAAGAGCCAAAACCGTTGATCTGTATCGTGTCGCCATCTTCAAGATGAAGTTTCATCTCGCTGATTAACGTGCGCACCATCTGTTGAGTGTCGGTTTGCGTAAAGCCCGTTTTTGTGGCAAGTTGCGCGATAAACTCCTTGTTGTTCATTTCACTTCACCGTAAAGGTCAAACTCGTCGCTGTTGGTTATTAGTACATTATAATAACGACCAGCGCGCAACTTGTGTTCACCCACAGGGATGAGAACTTCTGGGTCAACTTCGGGTGAGCAAGCCTCGGTACGGCCGATATAATAGTCGCCTTCTTTTCTGTCTATTACTACTTTGAGAGTTTTTCCCACTTTTGCGGCTTCCACTTCACTGCTTATCTTTTCCTGTACGGCCATCAGTTTGTCAAGACGTGCTTGCTTGACATCGGCTGGCACGTCATCCTTGTAATGTATTGCCGAATATGTGCCTTCTTCCTCTGAATATGCGAAGGCGCCCATGCGTTCAAACTTCTCTTGCTTCACGAAATCGAGAAGCTCATTGAAGTCTTCTTCTGTCTCGCCGGGGAAGCCAACCATCAGCGTTGTCCTTATTGTTATGCCCGGTACGCGTTCCCTTATAGTATGGATGAGGTCTATCGTTTCTTGTTTTGTGACGTGCCTGTGCATTTGCGACAGCATATGGTCGGAGATATGCTGCAAGGCGATGTCCAGATACTTGCACACATTGTCGTGCTCACACATCACGTCAAGCAGTTCCAATGGGAATTGGTTGGGATAGGCATAGTGAAGTCTTATCCATTTCACGCCCTTGATGTTTGCCATTTTGTCGATAAGCTCAGCTATCCTTGTCTTGCCATAAAGATCACGGCCATAATAGGTGAGTTCTTGTTCGATGACCTGAAATTCAGTCACTCCCTCACCTACAAGCTCTTCCACCTCTTTCAAGATGTCTTCCATTGGCCGGCTTATGTGCTTTCCCGTTATGAGTGGGATGGCGCAGTAAGCGCAGTGGCGGTCACACCCCTCGGCAATCTTGATATAAGCATAGTGCGAAGGAGTGGTGAGAAGTCTACGAGTGTTGGCGGTAACCCTTCTCTCGGCGAAACTCTTGCTTTCTGATGTGGAATCTTTTGTAGGCCCAAGGTCCTTGAGCAGTTGCGTGAAATTGAATTTACCGTAGAACTTGTCTACTTCAGGAATGCTTTCTTCCAATTCCTTTTGGTAACGCTGTGACAGGCAACCCATCACGAACAGCTTGCTAATGCGTCCGTTGTTCTTGGCATTGGCAAACTCGAGAATCGTGTTGATGCTTTCCTCCTTGGCACTTTCAATGAAGCCACAAGTGTTTATTACGGCTATTTCGCCTTGAGGGTGCTTAGGGTCGTGGTTACAATGATAACCTATGTTTTCAAAACGACGCATGAGCTGCTCCGAATCAACGAGATTCTTTGAACAGCCCATGGTGATAAAGTCAATTTGGTTTTTCTTCATATTAACGAATGTCAATCAGAACAACGAATCGACAAATTCTTTCTTGTTGAATAATTGCAAATCTTCCATCTTCTCACCTAAGCCTATATATTTTACAGGCACTTTCAGTTGGTCGGATATACCTATTACGACACCGCCCTTTGCCGTGCCATCAAGTTTTGTTATGGCGAGAGATGTGATATTGGTGACAGCGGCGAATTGCTTTGCTTGCTCAAATGCGTTCTGTCCTGTGCTGCCGTCAAGCACGAGCAACACTTCATCAGGGGCGTTGGGTATGACCTTTTTCATCACGTCCTTGATTTTCTTTAGCTCGTTCATCAGGCCAACTTTATTGTGCAAACGTCCGGCGGTGTCGATGATAACTACGTCAGCTCCATTGGCTTTTGCGCTTTGCAGGGTGTCGAATGCCACGCTTGCCGGGTCAGACCCCATCTGCTGCTTTATCACTGGCACTCCAACACGGTCGCCCCAAATTTGTATTTGCTCGACAGCCGCGGCGCGGAAGGTGTCGGCGGCTCCGAGATATACCTTCTTTCCTGCTTTCTTGAATTGGTAAGCGAGCTTTCCGATTGTTGTAGTCTTGCCCACGCCGTTCACGCCAACAACAAGTATGACATAAGGTTTATGGTCGGCTGGCAAGTCCCAATCGGTATTGTCGTCAGAGTTGTTTTCCGTGAGCAAAGAGGCTATTTCCTCTTTAAGTATTTTGTTTAGTTCCGATGTGGAGACGTATTTGTCTCTTGCCACGCGCTCCTCAATGCGATTGATAATCTTGACCGTTGTGTCAACCCCAACGTCTGAAGTTATCAATACTTCCTCAAGGTTGTCGAGCACGTCGCTGTCAACCTTAGACTTGCCAGCAATGGCACGAGTTATCTTAGAGAAAACGCTCTGCTTGGTTTTCTCAAGACCTTGATCGAGCGTCTCCTTTTTTTTCTTGCTGAATAATCCAAAAATTCCCATGATGCGCCTTTTTTGTTTTATAAGCTTTCGTCGTCGGGCCTTTGGAGCTTCCTTTTCACCTTTGGCATGTGTTTCTTGTTCCTCAGCCAAGCTTCCTTGCGCTCTTCGTAGTCTCTGTGATGTCTTTCGAGAAAATTGTCGGCCATGACGTTATATGCTGTTTCAATGAGGTTTATATGGCAGACCTGGCTTTTGCTCAGGTCTGCCATTAAAAGTTTCAGTTACTTAAACCTGCTATATATGATGTTCAGCTTCAACGGGCTGTTGTCATCGTTGGTTCCCTTGACAAGTTTTGTGCTTGTCAACGACATGTCGTGTGATATCTTTGTGACAGTGCTGCTTGAAGAGGAACTTGAATTTCCATAATAATAGTAGTAATAATAGCTATAACTATTATTTGTGGAAGAGTTCGATGTCGATGACAGTGTCACGGGGATGAGCACCACCTTGTTCCAGTTGGCTGAACGCTTTTGCTTGTCAATGGCTGCCATCGAAGTTATCATGTTGGAGATGTTGTCGAATGTATAGCCGTTGGTTGACGATTTTCCAGCGTATGACGCAAGGAATGATGTGCGGTTGTTGTACATCTCCATGTTCTCGAAGAAACTATTGAGTGAATCCTTTGGAATCATCAACAAGTTTTGCGGTATGCTGAAAGTGTATTCATTGCTTGTCGTCTCACTGTTGATTCTTGGGATGGTAAGGGAAGCACCCGCAATGTTATCATTCTCGTGTCCCGAGACAATGTCTTCAACGGGAAGTGTCAGCTCCGTGAAAATGCCCGATGGCGTTTTCAAGTATGTGCAGGAGTTGTCGCTTGCGAGTCTTGCGAGTGTGCTCTTGTCGTTTGTAACGGTAGAAGTCTGCAATACCTCTTCTGTACCCCAAAACACCGTTATGCCGTTCATCACGCTGTCTTTCTCGGCAAACTTATATGATATGCTCAATTGCGAGGCGTCGATATACGCCATGTTGCCTAAACCAGCCTTATGCTTGAAGTAGAAGCCAGGAACCACGTTCTTGCGGAATGTTTGAGCGTTCTTGAAATACTCCGGATGCTCATAATACGTTTCAAGTATGTATGTGCCGTAGTTGTTGTATACCTTTCCGTTAGCGTCAGTGTACTTGTCGTTGAGCTTTATGGTGATATAAGGCTCATAAGTCGATGTGTCGCGTGTTGATTCAGGCACCATGAAGTCGGTGAGAGTGTACACCTTGTCTTTTGCGATACCGCCTTTTCTCACGTATCCTTCATCCAATGGGTCGAAGTTGCTGTAATAGTTCTTGTCTTCGGTCATTGGCTTGCCCATCTCATACGCCGTGAGTTTCATTGTTCGCGTGCTGTCACCGTAATGTTTGGCATAGAACAATCTTATCTCGCAAGAGTCTGCCTTTATCAGCCCCTTGATAGTGTCGCCTTTGGCGTCGGTGCCTACCATGCTGCTCTTGTCGGGGAATTTATAACCCTCAAGGTTGAAGAATTGAGCCATGAAGTTGCCGGTGATGTAGTCACCGGTTTCGGTGTCTCTGACTTTTCCAAGATAGCCTAAATTGTTCCTTGACAACACTGAGTCAGCGAGCACGGATTGGCTGGCGATGCCAAACGATTTTGTTTCCACGTTTACGGCATCGGTGTTTTTTGTAAGCGACGAGCCTATCTCATCAGTGCTGTCAGAGCAGGCTGCCATTATGAGACCTGAGAGAAGAAAAAATATGGTCTTTATTTTCATGCTTTATCCTAATAGCTTGTTGTAGAAATCCTTGTAGGCGGTGGCGTAGTCTTCACCAGGATATTCCATAAGGGGCTTGCCAGATTCCTTGGCGTATGCGAGCAAAGTGTCGTTGACGTTTTCGGCTGCTTCTATGACGCCGTCACTGTAGTCAATGGCAAGCTTGGCGAGGTCGATATAGTCGAAGTGCTCAGAGTATTTCTTCAACAAATCCGCCTTGGCAGTCCCGAACTCAACGCATTCCTTAAACTTCGTGCCGAAGTTGGCCTTGAATTGCTTTGAGAACAAGGATGTCACCACTTTGGTGTTGGCGAAAGAGGGATCGTCGTGGTAAGCCGTCTTTATGTAAAGAGGAATGACGCCAGCCATCCATCCTTGACAATGTATCAAGTCTGGATCCCAACGCAACTTCTTTACGGTCTCAAGCACGCCACGAGCGAAGAAAATGGCCCTCTCGCCATTGTCGTCATACTCGTCACCATTCTCGTCCTCAGTCATTGAGCGACGCTTGATGAAATAATCCTCGTTGTCGATGAAATAGACTTGGAGTCTTGTTACAGGTATGCTTGCCACCTTGATTATCAATGGGTGGTCGGTGTCATCAATTACGATATTGAGACCTGACAGGCGGATAACTTCGTGAAGCTGTCCGCGACGTTCGTTAATGTTACCCCATTTTGGCATGAATGTACGTACGTCAAAACCACCTGTCTGCATTTTCTGAGGCAAGTCACGTCCGAGCAAAGCCATTTCCGACTTAGGGACGTAGGGCACAATCTCTTGATTGATGAATAAAATTCTCTTTTTGGCCATTATGATTTTATTCTAATAACTACTTTTGGTTGCAAAGGTAGCCATAAATAATGACAAAACGCCCGTTTTTGCATGATTTCACACAAAAACAGGCGTTTAGTATATAAAATGTAGCGTATTGGCTATTTATTCAATCACGACGAGCGCGTCGTCTTCCATGACGCTTTGGCCGGCCTTGACACAGATGGCAGTAACCTTGCCGTCTTTTTCTGCCTCTATGTTGTTTGCCATCTTCATGGCTTCCAACACGAGCAGTGTGTCACCAGCCTTGACCTCGTCGCCAACCTTCACGTTGATTGAAGTGATGGTGCCAGGCAGTGGAGCCTTTATTGCGTTGGCCGTGTTCACGTTTGCCGTGGCGGTGGTCTCATCGTCTTCCTCGGCTACTGGCTTGCCAAGTGTCACCTTTGGCTTTTCAGTCTCCTCGGCAGGTTTCTCCATGCCCACTTCAAACTCTTCCCCGTTCACTTTGACGTTGGCTACATTAGTCTCTTCGTTGATGTCGACGATTTCGACTTCGTATTCCTTGCCAGCGATTGTATATTTAAACTGCTTCATCTTTATTATGGTTTTGCGGTGAATGAAATCTGCTTGGCATCCCATAACGTGCACTTGGGCTTTATGGTGATGATGCCTGGCTCTCTGTCGTGTACGTTGTTGCCTTGGTACTCGAAGATAGCCATAGCTATTGCCGCGTATATGTTCTTGTCCATTTTTACTTCGCTCTTTTCTTAATTACATTGGCATGCATCCATGCTTCTTCGCGGGCAGCGACTGACGCTTGTGGGCCAACTGTGCCAGTCCGCGGCAAATGCGGAAGCGAGTGTTGCGGGGCTCGATTACATCGTCGATGTAGCCAAACTGTGCGGCCTGGTAAGGGTTGGCGAATGTCTTTGTGTATTCGTCTTCCTTCTCAGCGAGGAACGCTTTCACGTCGCCGCCTTCCTCCTTGACCTTCTTGGCTTCCTTGCCACAGAGCACGGCCACGGCGCCGCTTGCGCCCATGACGGCGATTTCGGATGTAGGCCATGCGAAGTTGAGGTCGGAACGAAGCTGCTTGCAACCCATAACGATATGGCTGCCGCCATAGCTCTTCCTGAGTGTGATGGTAATCTTTGGCACTGTGGCCTCACCGTAAGCGTAGAGCAGCTGCGCTCCATGCAAGATGACCGCGTTGTACTCCTGTCCTGTGCCAGGAAGGAATCCGGGAACATCGACAAGTGAGACGATAGGAATGTTGAACGCGTCGCAGAAGCGAACGAAGCGAGCGCCTTTGCGTGAGGCGTTCACGTCGAGCACGCCGGCGTATGCTGAAGGCTGGTTTGCCACGATGCCCACGCTCTGACCGTTGAAGCGAGCGAAACCAGTGATGATGTTCTTTGCGAACTTAGGCTGTACTTCAAAGAATTCGCCATTGTCGGTAACGGCAGTGATGACCTTGTACATGTCGTATGCCTTGTTGGGGTCGTCAGGCAAAATATCATTGAGCAGGTCTGCCTTACGGTCAACAGGGTCTGTGCACTCCACGCGTGGTGCTTCCTCTGTGTTGTTGGATGGAATGTAGCTCAGGAGCTTCTTGATCATATCCATGGCATCCTCCTCTGTCTTGGCCGTGAAACTCGTCACACCGCTTTTGCTTGCGTGCACGCTTGCTCCTCCGAGATGCTCTGAGTCGATGTCCTCGCCCGTTACGGTCTTCACCACCTTAGGTCCAGTGAGGAACATGTAGCTCGTGCCTTCAGTCATGAGGATGAAGTCGGTGAGTGCAGGAGAGTAGACCGCGCCACCAGCGCATGGGCCAAGTATCATTGATATTTGAGGTATCACGCCAGAGGCGAGGATGTTGCGCTCGAAAATTTCTCCATAGCCGGCAAGTGCCGATATGCCTTCCTGGATGCGCGCGCCGCCAGAGTCGTTCATGCAGATTACTGGAGCGCCGTTTTGCATGGCCATGTCCATGACCTTGCAAATTTTCTGTGCCATGGTCTCTGAAAGTGAGCCACCGTTGACAGTGAAGTCCTGTGCGTAAACATATACAAGCCTGCCGTCGATGGTGGCAGAACCTGCCACGACGCCATCGCCAAGGAACTGCTTCTTCTCCATGCCGAAGTTGTGGCAACGGTGAAGCTTGAACATGTCGTACTCCTCGAAAGAGTCCTTGTCGACAAGCATTTCTATGCGCTCGCGAGCTGTGTACTTGCCACGGGCGTGCTGCTTGTCGATGGCTTTCTGTCCACCTCCAAGGCGGGCTTGCTCACGTTTCTCGACAAGCTCCTTAATCTTCTCAGTTTGAATGCTCATAATTTTTATGTTATGTTCTTTTATTATTGTGTTTTACAATTTTCGTGCAAAGTTACAACTTTTTTCTGCCAATAGCTTGCGGTTAATGGATTTTTAAGTATCTTTGTGGGCGGAATTACAAACCTTTTATACTTATTTAGTTATGAAACAGACTATCCTCGTCACGGGAGGCACCGGCTTTATTGGCTCCCACACTTCCGTTGAACTTATCGAGGCAGGATACAAAGTGGTGATTGTCGACGACCTCTCCAATTCCAAGATTGAGGTCCTTGATGGCATAGAGAAAATCACTGGCGTACGCTCGGCGTTTGAAAAAGTAGACTTGCGCGACAAGGAAGCTGCTGAAAACGTATTCAAAAAATACCCTGACATTGAGGGCATTATCCACTTTGCCGCAAGCAAGGCGGTTGGCGAGAGCGTGCAGAAGCCTTTGCTCTATTATCGCAACAATGTAGTTTCATTGATAAACCTTCTTGAGTTGATGCCAAAATATAATGTGAAGGGCATCATCTTCTCATCGAGCTGCACCGTTTATGGCCAGCCCAAGCCTGAGAACCTGCCTGTCACCGAGACGGCACCTCACCAAAAGGCGACATCGCCTTATGGCAACACAAAGGAAATTAACGAGCAGATCATTTACGATTACATCCACAGTGGCGCTCCTATTAAGAGCATCATCCTCAGGTATTTCAACCCGATAGGCGCACATCCTTCGGCTCTTATCGGAGAGCTCCCCAATGGCGTGCCCAATAACCTCATACCTTACGTCACCCAGACCGCGATAGGCATCCGCAAGCAGCTTACCATCTTCGGCAACGACTATAACACGCCCGACGGAACATGTATTCGTGATTATATATATGTGGTTGACCTCGCCAAGGCTCACGTGGCTGCCATGAGGCGTGTCCTTGACGATGAGGACAGCCCGGTTATCGACTACTTCAACATTGGCACGGGTCGTGGCAACTCTACGCTTGAGATCGTTGAGACCTTTGAACGTGCCACGGGCGTGAAGCTCAATTGGAAGTATGGTCCGCGTCGTGAGGGCGACATCGAAAAGATTTGGGGCGACTGCTCCAAGGCCAACAAGGTGCTCGGATGGAAGGCTGACACGTCGCTCGACGACGTGATGCGCTCCGCTTGGAAGTGGCAGCAGAAGCTCCGTGAGGACGGCGTGATGTAAGTTTTGTTAAAAAACTATTGCCAATCCATTGAGATATAAGTAAAAAGCAGTAACTTTGCACTCGCTGTCACGTGTTGGCAGCATTAAATTCAAACCTTTATAATAGTTTTCTTAAACAAAATGGCAACAAAAATCAGATTGCAGCGCGGCGGCCACAAGGGCTACGCAGTTTACAGAATTGTGATCGCTGACGTTAGAGCACCACGTGATGGTAAGTTTATCGAGAAGATTGGCATGTTCAATCCCAACACCAATCCTGCTACCGTAGATTTGAATTTCGACCGTGCTCTCTACTGGGTAGAGGCAGGCGCACAGCCTACAGACACCGTACGCAACATCCTGAAGGGTGAGGGTGTCTACATGATGAAGCATCTCCGTGGCGGTGTCAAGAAGGGCGCTTTCGACGAGGCTGCTTGCCAGCAGAAGTACGACGCTTGGAAGGCTGCTAAGGAGCAGAAGCTCAACGCCGCTCTCGACGCACAGTCTAAGAGCCGTCAGGAGGCTGCAGCAAAGGCTCTCGAGGCTGAGAAGAAAGTCAACGAGACCATCGCGAAGAAAGTGGCAGACAAGAAGGCCGCTGAGGCTGCCGCAAAGGCAGAGGCTGAAGCTGCAAAGGCTGCTGAGGCCGCACAGGCTGCTGAGGCTGACAATGCTGAGGCTCCTGCAGAGGCATAAGCCTTTCGTAAAAGTCTTATCAGGAAAATCGGGCGTTGCTCTCACTATAGGTGGGGGCAACGCTTTTTTTATTCTTGGCCTAATCTTTTCAGCGAAAAGGGGGCGCGATTAGGAATTTATTTTGTAAGTTTGCAGACCGATACTATCTACAATTATCTATGGACAACTATATTGTTTCCGCAAGGAAATACCGGCCAATGACATTCTCTTCTGTTGTGGGGCAGGATTCGCTTACCACAACCTTGAAGAATGCCGTTAGGACAGGCAAGCTGGCACATGCTTTTCTCTTTTGCGGGCCGCGTGGAGTGGGAAAGACCACTTGCGCCCGCATCTTCGCGAAAGCCATAAATTGCGAGAACCCCACAAGCGACGGTGAGGCTTGCAACGAGTGTGAGAGTTGCCGGGCCTTCAACGAGGGAAGGTCTATGAACATCTTTGAGCTTGACGCGGCAAGCAACAACTCTGTGGAGAACATAAAGACGCTCATGGAGCAAACCCTTATACCGCCACAGACAGGCAAGTATAAGGTATTCATCATAGACGAGGTGCACATGCTCTCGCAGGCCGCTTTCAACGCCTTCCTTAAAACATTGGAAGAGCCGCCAGCGCATGTCATATTCATCCTTGCAACCACAGAGAAGAACAAGATTCTCCCGACCATCCTTTCCCGTTGCCAGATTTACGACTTCGAGCGCATGACGGTGCCTGAGATAGTAAACCATTTAACCATGGTGGCAGACAAGGAAGGCATAACGTGTGAGGAAGAGGCCCTGAACGTCATAGCCGAGAAGGCCGATGGCGGAATGCGTGACGCGTTGTCCATTTTCGACCAAGTGTCGAGTTTCTGCCAGGGACACATCACTTATGAGAAGGTACTTCAGGATCTCAACGTGCTCGATGCCGACAACTATTTCAAGATTATCGACCTCTCTCTTGAGAACAAGGCCTCAGACATAATGGTGTTGCTCGACGGCATCATTCAGCGCGGCTTCGATGGAAGCAATGTCGTCAATGGTCTTGCCTCGCACGTGCGCAACGTGATGATGGCAAAAGACGAGCAGACGCTTCGCCTTCTTGAAGTGAGCGAGAGCCAACGAACCAAATACAAGGAGCAGGCTAAGAAATGCCCGTTGCCATTCCTTTACAAGGCGTTGAAAATCCTGAACGAGTGTGATGTGCAATATCGCCAAAGCAGCAACAAGCGTCTTTTGGTTGAGCTGACTCTCATACGCGTGGCTCAACTCACCCAGCCAGACGACACTGACGTGCCGGCTGGTGGGCGTAGCCCTATGAGATTGAAATCCCTGTTCAAGAAAAACAACGTGGTGCAGCCTAAACCGGCCATACAGGTGGCTGGGGCCGCACGGAGACTGGTGGCGCATGCCAACTCTACAGACAATAAACAAAAAGTTGAAACCGCGGAAAAACCAACAGTCGTCGAAAGGCCTGTCAAGCCAACAATCGCGGTAAGTGGCGGAACCACTTTCCATTTTAAGAACATAGGAATGACTTTCGGCGATCTTCGCCGAAAGCCAAAGACTGGTGACGGAGTAGAGGCTGTGGCCGTGGACGAGGCAGCCGCGAAGAAGCTTGAGGAGAAAAAGGTTGAGGAAACATTCACCGATGATGACCTCATAAGGGAATGGGTTTCCATGTGCAACCGCATGCCTCAAAAGTTCGTGGGCCTTGCGTCTCGCTTGAAGAATATAGTTCCGCGCATTACCGAGTACCCCAACATGGAAGTCGTGGTGGACAATCAGTTGCTTCTTGACCAAATATCAGCCATCAAGAAAAACATCCGTGCTACCATGCGTGTGCGTCTTCACAACAGCTTGATAGAGTTCTCGCCTCGTCTGGCCAAGCAAAACGAGAACGAGCGCGCTCTTACCAAGTTGGAGGTCTTCGATGCCATGAGAAAGCGCAACCCCGCTATTGAGAAGTTGCGCCTTGGATTGAAATTGGAGCTAAGTTGACATCTTGCTAAATGAGTGGCATGCCGAGCTTTGCGCATTCCTCGCGCATGTCCTCTGGCCAGATGCTTGCCTGTATTTCACCGATATGCGCCTTGTGGAGCATCACCATGCAGAGGCGGCTTTGGCCTATGCCGCCGCCAATGCTGAGGGGCAACTTGTCGTTGAGCAACTGCTGGTGGAAATATAGCTTCTCGCGTTCTTCCTGATGCTCAATCTTCAGCTGGCGTATCAAGCTCTCCTTGTCTACACGTATGCCCATCGAGCTAAGCTCAAACGAGCGTCCAAGCACGGGATACCAAATCAGGATGTCGCCATTTAGTCCGGCCTTGCCGTTTTCTGATATTGTGGACCAGTCGTCGTAGTCGGCCGCGCGGCCGTCATGCTTGTTGCCGTCCGACAGTTTCCCTCCAATGCCTTCCACGAACACGGCGCCATACTTTTCGCAGATGGCGTTCTCACGCTCGTGTGGGGTCAAGTCTGGATACATGTCGAGCAAGTCTTGCGAGTGGATGAAGTGAATCTCCCTTGGCAGGAAAGGCTTGAGCTGCGGGAAATTCTCGCAGGCGAGAAACTCCGTTCGAAGAATGGCGCTGTAAATTCTCTTCACTATGTCTTCCAGGAAACTGATGGTGCGTTGTTCGCTGGTGATTACCGCCTCCCAGTCCCATTGGTCAACATATAGCGAGTGCAGGTTGTCGAGCTCCTCGTCGGCACGTATGGCGTTCATGTCGGTATAGATGCCATAGCCTGGCTCCACACCGAACTTGGCGAGAGTCAGTCGTTTCCATTTTGCCAGAGAGTGCACCACCTCTGCCTTTGCCTCATTCATGTCCTTGATAGGGAACGATACTGGACGTTCCACGCCGTTGAGGTCGTCGTTGATGCCCAAGCCCTTGAGCACGAACAATGGCGCCGTGGCTCTGCTGAGGCGAAGCTCGGTGGAGAGGTTTTGCTGGAAAAACTCTTTTATCATCTTGATGCCATGCTCTGTCTGGCGACGATCCAAGAGCGTCTTATAATCTTTTGGCTTTATTAATTGACTCATGTTTTGTTTTGGTTTTCTCTCTTTGTTATTTAATTTGCAAGCAAAGTTACTCAATTATTATTAATTGGCAATGTTTTCGCGGTTTTATTTTCTCATACTGTCACAAATAAAATGCAATTGTTGTCTTTTTGTGATGATAGAGGATAATCTTGTGGTCTTGGTCAATTAAATGTGCCTCAGGCAATATACATTAAGGGATTTGTTGTAACTTTGCATACGAACAAACACATTGCTTATGATAGAATATGACCTTGAAAAGATAAAGGCGGTCATCTTTGATGTCGATGGCGTGCTATCGGCAAATACCGTGTCGATGGATGAAAATGGCTTGCCATTGCGTACGCTCAATATCAAGGATGGCTATGCCATACAGCTTGCCGCCAAGATGGGTCTCAAGTGCGCCATTATCACAGGTGGCGACTCGGAGGCAATCAGGAAGCGTTACGAGTATCTTGGCATGACCGACGTGTTCATGAAATGCTCGGTTAAGATCAAGACCTATGAGATGTTCCTGAGGGAGCATGGTCTCAGCGATGACAATATAATATATGTAGGCGACGACATCCCCGACTATGAGATAATGAAGCGTGTCGGTTGTCCGTGTTGCCCAAGCGACGCATGCGAGGAGATACGTCAGATGTCGGTCTACGTTTCGCCTTACTGTGGCGGAAACGGCTGCGCGCGCGATGTTCTGGAGCAAGTGTTGCGTGCCCAAGGCAAATGGCTCAGCTCATCAAAGGCTTTTGGGTGGTGATAAATATATAAAGAAGTATTCAGCATTGAAAAAGTTGATTTTGGCGAGCAACTCTCCTCGAAGGCGTGAGTTGCTCAAGGGACTTGACCTCGACTTTGAGGTGAGGGTGAAACGTGGAGTGGGAGAGAAGTTTCCCAAAGACATACCAGCGGAAAGCGTGTCAGAGTATATTTCCAGGGAGAAAGCTGACGCTTACGACATAACCGATGATGAGATATTGCTCACCGCCGACACCGTGGTCATACTCGACGGTGAGATAATGGGCAAGCCTAAAGACGCTGAAGCGGCACGTGACATGCTGCACCGGTTGAGCGGGCACACCCATCATGTCGTGACAGGCGTGACTATAAAGACCACGCGGGGAAGCAAGTCGTTCTCTGACGTCACGGCCGTGACTTTCAGGCAGTTGGCCGATGATGAGATAAATTATTATATTGACCGTTACAAGCCGTTCGACAAGGCTGGTTCTTATGGCGTGCAAGAGTGGATTGGGTATATAGGCGTTACCCATATCGACGGCAGTTTTTATAACGTCATGGGTCTTCCTGTTGAGCGCGTTTACGAGGAACTTAAAAAGTTCATGTAGTATAAATATATATCTTTAAACATTACAAACAATATGAAAACAATGCTTTTAACGCTTGCTGTTGCCGCCCTTGGCGTGCCAGCCTCGGCGCAAACGTCGGGCAACGTGGCTTATCAAGACGGTAACGTGCGCATCACGATGATAGATGATGGCGCAGCCAGGCTTGAGTATGCGCCTGACGGCAAGTTCGTGGACAACAAATCGCAGGTGGCGGTCATCAGGGATTACGCTCCCGTGAGCTACAAGGTGAGCGACAAGTCAAAGACGGTGCGCATCAGCACCGACGCCATGACCATTACTTACGTAAAGGGTAAAGGCCCCTTCACCTCCGCCAACCTTTCCATCGTCTCGGCAAAGAAGAAAGGCGCGCTGCCTTTCTCATGGAAACCCGGACAGAAAGACGATGGCAACCTGAAGGGAACTTACCGTACGCTCGACGGCTATGATGGCGACTTGCGTAATGGCAAGCCAATGCCCATTGAAGACGGGGTGCTCTCCAAGAGCGGATGGACATTAATCAACGATTCAAAGTCGTATCTCTTCGACCGTAGCGAGTGGCCGTGGGTTGAGGAACGGCCAGACACGACTAAGGCCCAAGACTGGTATTTCCTGGCCTATGGCCACGACTACAAGAAGGCGCTTCGCATGTTCACCAAGTTCTCAGGCAAGGTGCCTTTGCCGCCTCGTTATGCCTTCGGCTACTGGTGGTCGCGCTATTGGAGCTATTCTGATGACGAGCTTCGTGAGCTCGTGGACAACTTCCATCAGTATAACATTCCGCTCGACGTGCTTGTGATCGACATGGACTGGCATTACAATCAAGCCCCGCGAGGCGGATGGACGGGTTACACATGGAACCGCTCCCTCTTCCCCAACCCCAAGGGATTCCTGAGCTGGGTCAAGGACAACAAGCTGCAGGTGACCATGAACCTCCATCCCGCCGACGGCATAAAGACGTGGGAGGAGAAATGGTCGGCCATGTCTGAATGGATGGGCAACGACACGGCTCTGCACAAGGACATACCTTATGAGGGCTCAAACAAGCGTTTCATGACAGGATGGCTCAACAACGTGCTTCATCCCATGGAGAAAGATGGCGTTGACTTCTGGTGGCTTGATTGGCAACAATGGATTAACGACAAGAAGCTGACCAACCTTAACAACACGTGGTGGATAAATTATGTGATGTTCTCCGACATGGAGCGTAACCGCGACACTCGCCCAATGCTTTACCACCGTTGGGGCGGACTTGGCAACCATCGTTACCAGATAGGCTTTTCGGGTGACGCCATGATCTCTTGGAAGTCGCTCGACTTCCAGCCTTATTTCAACAGCACAGCCTCAAATGTACTTTATTGCTATTGGAGCCACGACATTGGCGGTCACATGCATGCCAACAGCATTGACCCGGAGATGTATGTGCGTTGGATGCAGTTTGGCTTGTTCAGCCCCATACTGCGTAGCCATTCCACGAAGAACGCTGGCTTGAACAAGGAGCCATGGGTGTTCAGCTATCCTGTCACGCGCATTCTACGCAACATCGTGAAGGAGCGATATGTGCTAAACCCCTACATCTATACCATGGCGCGCAAGACTTATGATAACGCGTTGCCCCTTTGCCGACCAATGTACTACGACTATGCCGACTGCCCGCAGGCTTACGAGATGAAGAATGAGTACATGTTTGGCGACGACATGATTGTTCGCCCTGTCACGACACCGAGAGACGGAGCCAAGGCCACCGCCGAGGTTTGGCTGCCAAAGGGCAACGACTGGTATGAGACGGCCTCAGGCAAGCTCATCAAAGGTGGGCAGACCGTGAGAAATGGTTTCCAGCTCGATGAGATTCCAGTCTATGTAAAAGCCGGCAGCGTGATACCGATGTATGCCGACACGCTGAAGAACCTTCAGGGCAACGACAACCCCGTGGTCGTGAGCGTGTACCCGGCTGACGGTGACTGCGAATCCAAGGCCGAATATTATGAGGACGCTGGCAACGACAAGCAATATGCCTCGCGATATGCGGTCACGCCTCTCTCGGCTTCTCGCAGGGGCAACAAGCTCGCTGTGACAATCGGCGCGCGAAAAGGCTCTTACGCCGGAATGCCGCAAGACAGGAAATACCAAGTGAAGGTGGTGGCCTCAGTGGTTCCGCAGGAGGTGAAGGTGAACGGCAAGACCGTCAATTTCAGCTACGACGGCATGTCGCTATCATTGCTTGTCGACTTGAGCGATACAAACTGCTCAGCTGTCAAGACGGTGGAGATTACATATCCAGACAACAACCAGTGTGTCGCCAACGGTGAGATAGGCCAGATGCGCCGTGTGCGCAACAATGTTTACCAACTCAAGACGCGCAACGCCGGCATAGTGCTCACCGATGACCTCGCCAACATGGAGTGCGCCGGAAGGGCTATCACCTACGATCCAAAGTGCTTCACGGAGATAATAAACTTCTTCCGCGACCGGTTCGCCCACCTTGACAGTGTGCTGAAAGAGCAGAAACTCAACGAAGACGACTATAAGTTCTTCGTCGACTACACATATTGATATAGCTGATAGGTAATATTATTTAGAGTATACAAATCAGGGCAGGACTCCTCGTTTGGGATCCTGCCCTTTTTGGATGCTCGCATGAACGGCAACGCGAGCCACGTAGAAATGTAAAATATTATTGCCAAAATTTAACACTTGATAACTGGTGCTTTTAGAGCGGGAAAAAGGCTCGGAGGTGCCCTTTTGCAGCATCGCCAGCAGGTTTTTGGCCAAAAACCGTTGCCATTACGGTGCAATCGCGTCGCGATTACACCGTAACGGCGTCGCGATTGCACCGTAACGGCGACGCGATTACACCGTAACGGCGACGCGATTACACCGTAACGGCGACGCGATTTTGCTGTCAGAAAACTGTTGGAAATATAATAGCTTGATAGTCAGATGTTTATCAAAATAGTCCATAATCGCCTCATTTCGAGCGAAGCGACGGCTTGGTTGAAAAAAATGGATTCTCAGAATACCATTTGTAAATTATTATTATCATATTGCAGAGGCCGGTTTTATGCCAGCCTCTGCAGCGTAAGAGAAAGTCTCAATAACGCATCGCGTGAAATGAAAACATCCATACGATGCGTTACGGATGCTTATTTCTTTATTATCTTGCCTACGATATTGTTCATGTAGGCCCTGACGTCTGTCCAGCGGTAGTAAGGCCCCTTGAATGCCTTTATGGGCAGCGTGGCCTCGTTCTCGTTGAGCAGCACCTTCACCAGCACGTCTTTCTTTGGGTGCTTGGCATCCTTATAGAACACGAACTGGACGTTGCACGCCATCGGGAACACGTTGTACACGTCCCAATCCTCAGCGTCGATCTTGTCGAGCGAAGAGCGTGGGTTGCCGTAGCCGTTGATGTTGAGCAGGCAGACAAGCGGCAGCACGTCGCTCTCGTGGGCAAAGCGCATGGTGGCGCCGGGATGAGGCAAGGTGACGCATGTGTCGGCAGTCTCCATGATGTTCTTCACGAGATTGAGCTGAGTGTACATTCCGGCTCCGTCGTTGAGCTTGTTAGGTCCAGCGTACGAATACCAGAAAGCCGTTGTCATGAGCCATTGGTTGTAGAGCTCCTCCTCGGAGAAGATGTCCCACATGGGCTTGAACTGATGGCGCAGCTCCGTGCTTTGCAAGGCTATGGTCGTGTCGAACAGTTGCTTGGCAAGCGCGCTCTCGTTCACGTGCTTAGCGTAGTCGGGGTCATTGAAGATGGTCTTCATCATGTGTGGTGCCTTGTTGTGGCGCTTATTAAACGCGTTCAGGCTGTCCACGGCTGCCTTGGTGCGGGTGAGCGACGCGTAAGGGCTCGTGGCGTCATCGTTCATGTAGTACATGTCGTGGTAAGAAGCGTCGCTCTTGAACTTTATTTTCGGGTTGAGCGCGGCAAGTTGCAGCAGCTCGTTCTCCATCGACAGTATGCAGCGAATGACCACCGTGGAGCGTGCGTCAACGTTGGTAACACCGGCGAACACCTGCGGGAAACGCTCGAACATGCGCTTGGCAATGCCACGGTGTTGCTCGGCGCCCAGCTGCGTCAGTTCTCCTTCGCGGCTCATGCCCTGAGCGCGCATCTCCTTCACCAAGGCAAACACCTCCTTGCCTCGTGGGGTGAGCTTGCCGAGAGAGTCGGCATGGGCAAGAGTGTAGTAAGGCTTGTTGAACGCGTTTTTGCCGATGAGCCAGCGAGAGCCATGACGACCGTAGTGGCTGATATAGAAAGGCTCGTAACCACTTGGCGAAGGCGTGAGCTTCTTGGTTGGCACGGGATAGTCGCGATAGTTGTTGGCGGCGAGGTTTGGGTTCTCCTTGATTTCCTGTCTCGAGCGTTGGGCGTTAATGCCAATCAACGGCAGCGAGAGAAAGGCAAGTAAAAGGATGTTTTTTTTCATGTTTTGGCTTTTATAAAGTTTAGTGTAAAAAAATATTCTTTATAGTACTGCACAAAGGTAGCAATAACTATTTAATCTGGCAAGGAAAGCGTTGCTGTTTAAGCTATTTTGTGTTGTTTTGCAATGAACATGAAATGATAGACACGTAAACTCTGTTTTTTGTGCTAATTGCTTATATTTTCCTTGAATAAATTTGGAGATATGGGAAATTATCAGTAAATTTGGCGTAAGATTGCCTAGTCGGGCAAATTCATCGATACAAAGAGTTTATAGAAAACAACTATAAAGATTATCTTAAAAATAAAAACAAGTAATGAAAAAATATATAATCCTCATATTATTATTTTATTGTATTATTGGCAATTGCTCTCGCATTTATCAAAACAAGATATTCGGAGACATGGCAAACCTGAGAATTGATTCTATTAAAGTTGAATATTTTCATTCGTTATTAACTAAAAGCGATTTTACAATTACAATTAATATGAATAAAGAGGCATTATTCATTCTCGACTCCTTGGCACGAAAGGAATGCATAAAGGATATCAAGCATGATATTTCGCAAGATTGGGAATATGTGTACTACCCTGCCAAGCTCAACTACGATGATGAGGATTATTTATTGTCATGCATTAATGTCTTTTTTATTTCAAAGACAGGAAAGATTTTCAAGCTTAGGAGAAAAGAAAAATTTTATAGAGAGTCAGATGATGATTACTTGAGCATCACATATTATAAAGGTAAAAGGAAAGAAAAAAATGGATTCGTGTTATGTGATGTTTATGATCCAAAACCGACTTGTGCAGGTAATGAAACACATCAATACTCACGCGAGTTCATGTGTTTTATGCAACTGATTATTTATATAACTGCCAAGCAAGGCCCATATAGTGAAAGATATGAGAGAGCAATCAAGCGTATGGCAGCCGACCCCAATTACATAGTTTATGATTTTTCAAAATAAGCGGAACACCTGCATTAGCGTGGTATTTGTCATTGTCATCCTGTCATTTTCATTATCGTCATGTAAATCCAATTCATACCTTGATTTGCTTACAGGAAAGAACATAAGATACTGGCAATTTCTTCAGCATAAAGATAGTTATATGTCTTTCGAAAAACGAACACGTAGAATATTAGAATATGATGCTAATCTTAAAGTAGATTATGGAACAAGTTTGGAGCTAATATCAAAAGGTAGATATTTTAGAATTTCAGGTAACCGTGTAACAACGCATTTGAAAGTACATGGTTATAAAGTTCCAGTGGATACATTTGACATATTGGAAGTTACTGATCATAAGTTAGTTCTGAAGTGGACATTTGGAGCTGGCCCTGTAGTATTAATTAAATATGATAAGAATTAAAAGATAATTGGCACGAGCGATGGCACTTATGACGAGATTGACAACCTCAAGTACACCTATGACGGCAACAAGGTCATAAGGGTGGAGGATTCCGCCATTGACCCTGTGTACAAGGACTGCTTCACGTTCGTTGACGGGGCCGATGATGATACGGAATATGAATATGACGAAAACGGCAATCAGACGAAAGATTTAAACCGCGGTATTTGCGGGATTGAATATAATTGCCTAAATCTGCTGTCGGGAGTCGACTTCACGGACGGGAGTCGTATAACCTATACTTATGACGGAGGAGGACGGAAGTTGAGGACGGACTACTACATGAACCCATTAACCTCGTCAGTGCCGCAATTAGCGGAAGGCACGGGCACTGCCGGCGAGGATGCCCTCGTGCATACTTGGACCGACTACTGCGCCAACAAGGTTTATGAGAACGACACTCTGCGGATGTCGCTCTTCGATGGCGGCTACGTGTCATACGATGCCAAGGCGGATGCATCGTCACCCTCGCCATCCTATCATTATTACATAAAAGACCACCTTGGCAACAACAGAGTCGTGCTTGGCGAGAACGGGGCGATAGAGCAGGTGAACCATTACTATCCCTTTGGCGGCATGATGGGCGAGAGCGAGAACCTCGCTTCCTCACAACGCTACAAGTACAACGGCAAGGAGCTTGACCGCACGCACGGCCTCGACTGGTACGATTATGGCGCGCGAATGTACGACCCCGCGTTGGCGCGCTGGATGGTTCCCGACCCGTTGGCTGAGAAATACTATAACGTCAGTCCGTACGCGTATTGCCACGACAACCCGATAAATGCCATTGACCCGGACGGCAGGGATGACTTTTTTGATGAGAACGGCAAGTTCATCAAGAAGACGAAAACCGGCGACAACATCATGGTAAGGTCTGGCGGCGGCAAATATGTCAATTTCACGAGCGTTGACTTCGGCAAAAGGCACGACGCGCTTATTGACATCGGCAGCTATTATCTATCGAAAGTAGACCATGACTTCAACCTAAACGTGGAGCGTACGGGAAACGGCAACCCATTATCAGCTGGCCTGGCGAATATTGGTGGCACCGGAAAATATGTCATCCTTATCGACCAAGGTGGTAAGGTGAACCCTGAGTATGGCATTGCAAGCAACCTTACAAACTCTTTCTACCATGAGACAAGGCACAGGTATGAAAACGGCACATTGACAGAAAATATCGGGGAAGTGAATGCTATATTGCTACAGACCAAGCACCATTCTTGGGACAAGGTCACGACATCTTTTGCACACTCTCAAGCAAGCTATGCAGCTTCACAGTTAAATGAAACATTAAAATATAAACCTAATAATAATATTATGCATGAATATGTAAATAAGCTGAATGAAGCCTTTGTGGGTATCAGCACTTTCTCTATAGAGAACAACTTGGTAATAGTTAGTAATTATATTGATGAGGTAATAGTAAATGGAAAACGGAAAAAATAAGCCGAACAGCTGTATCAGCGTGGTCTTTGTCATTGTCATCCTGTCATTTTTCCTTGTGTCGTGCAAATCCAATTCATACATTGATTTGCTGACAGGAGGAAGGATTAGGTATTGGCAATTTCTTGAGCATAAAGATTATTATATGTCTTTCGAAAAACAAACTCGCAGGATATTAGAATATGATGCGAATCTTAATGTAAAATACGGATCATGTATGGAGATACTGTCAAAAGGTAGGTATTTCAAAATTTCAGGTAACCGTATTACAACGTATTGGAAATACAAGGGTTATAAAACTCCTGCGGACACATTTGACATATTGGAAATTAATGACCATAAGCTTGTCCTTAAATGGACATTTGGGGTGGAACCAGTAACATTAATCAAGTATAATAAGAAATAGATACATGGAAAAGTATTCATGGAAGGCGATGCCATGTAACGCAATGGTGACAGGTCGCGTGAGCTCCGTTCTGGAGGATGCTGACAGCGTCACGCCGCGCACGCTGTTCACCGTAATCAAGTACGACCATCGTGCGAGGCCGGCGAGGATGGAGACGGAAAACCTCTTGGGAGGTTATGACGTGGAGGACATGGGCTATGACTTCTTGGGGAGGGTGACCAAGAGGCACCTCTCGCACCACGTTCCGCGGTCGGGGAAAGACATTGAGGAGGAATACTCTTACGCTTATGACCATGCCGGAAGGCTCTTGACGGTTGGGCACACCGTGAACGGCGGTGAATCGCGCGTCCTGGCTGACAACCAATATGACGAGCTCGGGAGGCTGAAGGCAAACAAGGCAAACGGCAGTGAGGCCCTTTCCACGGCCTATGACTACAACCTGCGCTCATGGCTGACCAAGGTGATGAATCCCGCGTTTGAGGAGGAACTGCTTTACAATGAAAGCGACGGTACGACGAAATCTCTTTACGGTGGAAACATCTCCGCCATGAAATGGAGGACAGGCAATGACTGCAGGTCAAGGCAATATGGTCTCACCTATTACGGGCTTGGTAGGCTGACGGCGGCTACATACGGTGAGAAGGACGCCTCCGGCAAGAAGCAGGGCAAGGGTGGCGGCAACTACGACACGCGATACGCTTATGACAAGATGGGCAACTTGCTGTCCCTCCGCAGGCAAGGACTGCACGATGACGGTGCTTGTGACGTGATTGACGACCTCAAGTATACCTATGACGGCAACCAGCTCTCAAGAGTTGAGAATTTAGCCATCGCCCCCGTGTACAAGGACAGTTTCACGTTCGTTGACGGCTCAGAGGAAGATACGGAATATGAATACGACGAAAACGGCAACATGAAGAAAGACTTGAACCGTGGAATTTGCGGGATTGAATATAATTGCCTAAATTTGCCGTCGGGAGTCGACTTCACGGACGGGAGTCGGATAACCTATACTTATGACGGTGGAGGACGGAAGTTGAGGACAGACCATTACATGAACCCATTGACGGTGTCGGTGCCACAATTGGCAGGAGGCGTGGGCACCGCCAGTTAGGTCGTCAGAGGCAGACTTCTCGGGTATTGTGCAAATAGCTAACAATAACTCTTTAATCTGGCAAGGAAGGCATTGGTGTTTAAGCTAATTTGTTTAACTTTGCAACGATTATGAATGGAAAACATACTCATATATATATCATGGCTCTTGTGGCCTTCGTGATTCTTGCAAGTTTCGCGGCAATCGGTCTGGCTACATTCAGGGCTGACGACACCATGCCACAAGACACGGTGGACAGGCGGCAGGTCAAAAAGTCGCAACCCGTGGCGGTAAAGAGGGACACGGTGCGCAAGGTCACCGTGACCGACTCGCTGCCCGACAATGACCCAACCGTGAGGGGAACGCTTACCGACAGTTGGGGCAATCCCATGAGTGGCGTGGTGGTGAGCGACGGCTATACGTGCACTGTCACCAACGACAAGGGCATGTATATATTCATGCGCGACAAGAACGCGCGATTCGTGTGGTATTCAGTGCCTGCCGATTGTGAGATACCGACACATTCGTCAACCGACAGGACTGCTTTTTTTTATAAGCCATTGCTGGCAAGGCAAAACGAATACAACTTCACCTTGAAACGCCTGTCTGGAGGCCCGGAGCACGATTATAAACTAATCGTCTTCGGAGACCCACAGATAACCAATGCCTTTAGTCCTTATTACACGGGCCCCGACGATAACCCGATACAGAAGAGTGACCTTGCCCGTTTCACCGACGAGACAATGGCCGACGTGAGACAAACCATAGCCTCCTTGCCGGAGGCCATGCCCGTGTATGCCATATCCATGGGCGACGACGTGCAGTATTATGGTGGCTACAACGCGGGATTGGAACGACAGATACGTGAGGCATTGGGCTCGTCGAGAGCTACGGTGTTCTCCGTGATAGGCAACCACGACCAAGACGGCAAGAGCCTGTATGTCAGAAAGTGGGAACAGAGCTTTGGCCCGACCGACTTCAGCTTTGACCGTGGTGACGTGCATTATGTCTGTCTCAACGACGTGCATTTCTATCGTGGCATGCTTTATTGGCAACCAGGTGAACTGACGGCATCGCAACTGCGTTGGCTTCACGAAGACCTCTCTTTCGTCAGTCGCGACAAGAAGGTCGTGTTGTGTTACCACATCCCTCTCACCATGGGCAATCGCCCACGCAGGGGAGCGTCACCGCTAAACCTTGATTCAGAGCCAGGCCACTACACGTCGTCGGTCTTTAAGCGCGTGCTCAACGAACTGAAGGTTTTCAGGGGCGGCTATGAACTGTTTTGCGGCCATACACATTTCGCCATCAACCACGAGATTGACTTCAACGGCGGGCACATAATAGAGCATTGCCATGCCGCCGCTTGTGGCAACATTTGGCAGTCTAACATAAACATCTGCGGCACGCCTAATGGCTATTATGTCTATTCCTTGAATGGGACGAACATCACGGACTGCTACTATAAGGGCACGTTCTGGCCACGGTCACGGCAGATGACATTGTTCAAGGCCTCGACCGATTTCAATGGCGAGTCGTATGCAGCCGATTGGAAGTTGCCAGAAGACAGTGGGGCGATTATAGCCAACGTGTTCAATGCCGACTCGCGGTGGCGAGTCTATGCCGTGGAAAACGGCGTTGAGCGTGAGATGCGACGCGTCAATCATCAGGGGCAAGACGCTTTCGCCACTGGCTATCATCACCGTTACTCAAAGTCGGTGAGCTACCAGTTCGTGAGCAAGAAGAATGGCTATCTCATAATGAACCATCTATATTATTATGTGCCTCGCTCAGCCGAGAGCCGCATAATGGTGAAGGTGAAAGACGCTTATGGCAACACGTACACGTCGTCGACCGACGATGTGATAAGTGAGCCTTTCTTCAATTTTGCGCATTATTATGAAGAAAAACGATAAATTATCTTCTTTTCCCTTTGTTTTGTCTATAAAAGGCAGTATCTTTGCGAGAGATATATAACCGGACAATAACGTAAGCCTGAAATGAGACAAATAAAAATCACTAAAGCTATTACAGCTCGTAACAGCGAATCTTTGGATCGCTATCTCGCTGAGATAGCCCGTGAGCCAATGCTCACACCAGAAGATGAAGCTTCTCTTGCCCAGAAAATTCATCTTGGGGGAAAGGAGGGCTTGAAGGCGAGAGACCGGCTTGTCAATTCCAACTTGCGTTTCGTGGTTTCCGTGGCAAAGCAATATCAGCATCAAGGCATCTCGCTTGTGGACCTTATCAACGAGGGAAACATAGGCTTGGTGAAAGCCGCCGAGAAGTTTGACGAGACCCGTGGATTCAAGTTCATCAGCTATGCTGTTTGGTGGATTCGGCAAAACATCATGGAAGCCCTTGCCGTGAAAAGTCGCATCATACACGTGCCAATGAACCAGATGGGCGTGGCCCTGAAGGTGAACAGGGCCACGGAGGCTTTCCTTCAGAAAACCGGGAGGATGCCTTCCGTTCATGAGATTTCGGTGGAGACAGGACTTGATGAAGACGTGATAGAGTCAGCAAAAGACGCAAACAATAGGCCGACAAGCATTGACGCCCCATTGGGCGACGATACCAGTGACAACACGATTGGCGAAATGCTAACGTCGGACGACAATACCTTCATTTCAGACAAGTCGGTAGACAACGCGTCGCTAAACAAGTTTATTGAGGATTTGCTCAAAGAGGTGCTTACCGATCGCGAGCAAGTCATCGTGAAGGCGTCGTTTGGCATAGGGAGTCCTGAGAAAAGCCTTGAGGAACTTGCCGGCGACATGGGCATGACAAGGGAGCGCATAAGGCAGGTGAAGGAAAAGGCAATAAGGAAAATAAGGCACTCGCCTGCGGCAAAGATCCTGAAACAGTATTTGGGATAATAAGGATTGACTGCAGATTAAAAAACTGTCTAATACGCTCGTGGATAGGCGGATATTCAGAAATTATTATTAACTTTGCAGTCGATAACATGATTTTATGACAGGGGTACTTGCTAAACCCCCTTTAACAAAACAAGAAATGACAAGACAACCACGTGCTGAAGTGAGTGTGATGTTCATGCTCTTCAGTGTATTTTTTTGTGTTTGCCTCATATTGGCAAACATTCTTGAAACCAAGCAGATAGCCATCGGCCCGGTAAACTTGACGGGGGGCTTGATAGTTTTTCCGGTTTCTTACATCATCAACGATTGCGTTTGTGAGGTATGGGGCTATCGCAAGGCCCGATTGCTTATATGGATGGGCTTTGCCATGAATTTCTTTTTCGTGGCAATGGGCGCATTGTGCGATTGGATTCCCGGCGCGCCATATTGGAACAACAATGACGGTTTCCATGCCATCTTCGGGCTCGCGCCTCGTATTGCCGCCGCCTCGTTCGTGGCGTTTCTCGTTGGCAGTTTCATGAACGCCTTTGTAATGAGCCGGATGAAGATCCATGACCAGGGACGCCATTTCTCCGCCCGCGCGATATTGAGCACCGTGGCTGGAGAGAGTTGCGACTCCGTGATATTCTTTCCGCTTGCCCTTGGTGGAGTGGTGCCATGGGCTGAAATACCAAGCCTCATGTTGTGGCAAGTGTTCCTGAAGACCTTTTACGAGGTAATAGCCTTGCCGCTCACCATACGCGTGGTGAAACTATTGAAAGAGCACGAGAGTGAGGATGTCTATGACAATGGCGTTGACTACAACATACTTAAGATATTCAATATTTAATACATACAATGACAGAAAGAAACGAGGAGGGGCTCAAGGCCCTTGGCAAGAAAACTCAATACAGGATGGATTACGCTCCCGAAGTGCTTGAGACTTTCGTGAACAAGCATCAAGGCAATGACTATTGGGTGAGGTTCAACTGCCCTGAATTCACGTCGTTGTGCCCTATCACGGGCCAGCCCGATTTCGCGGAGATTCGCATTAGTTACATTCCAGACGTGAGGATGGTGGAGAGCAAGAGCTTGAAACTCTATCTGTTCTCCTTTCGCAATCACGGCGACTTTCATGAGGATTGCGTGAACATCATCATGAAGGACTTGATAAAGCTGATGGATCCGAAATACATAGAAGTGACAGGACTGTTTACCCCACGTGGCGGCATAAGCATATATCCTTATGCCAACTATGGCCGCCCGGGCACGAAGTATGCGGAGTTGGCAGAGAAACGCTTCGCCACGCACGAGTGAGTGTAAACCAACTTCTTGTTTTTATCCATCAAGTGTCGGGTAGGCTCTTGATGGATTCTTTTTCGCCCACTACCCATATTATGTCGCCAGCGGCAAACTCGCGATTGGGATTCATGCAGGTAAGACTGTCTTGACCTTCCTCAACGCCAACCACCATGCAATTGTATTGCTCTCGTATGCCGCTCTCTTTGAGAGTACGGCCAATGAAAGGACTGTTCTTGCCAAGTTTGACCTTTTGCAATTTCATCTCCCTATGTTCAATCTGTGTGTCTTCGTCCTCAAGGTTAGTCTTTATCGCTTGCGCGAAGACTTGTAGTTGCTCATCGTTGCCAATGGCTTGTAGGCGGTCGTTGGGAAAGACAATGGTATTGCCACCTGGGATGTTTATGCGTTTGTGGCCACGGAGAATGCTGCTCACATACACCCCGAACCGCGAACTGAGCTTTAGTTCGCCAAGGGTCTTGCCTGCCCAAAACGAGTTCATGGGCACGTCGACATCTGAAATGTGTATGTCGCGTTCAACGAGGTTCTTTTCAAATTGTGGCTTGCTTTTGCCTTCTACCTGTGCCTTGATTTCGCGAGAACGAAGGTTGGCTATGAAACGCCGTTCCATGCTTATCGAACTTTTCTTGAGCCTACGCGATAAAGCCATGATGAATATGAGCGTCACGGCAAGGGTTATCACTATGGCGTTTGCGAAACGAGCGAGGTAGTTGCAGACATAGAACAGTATGGCAGCCGCAATGGTTATCCTGAACAGTACGGTGAAGATAAGTGGAAGACGGTTGAGGCGGCTTTCGGTCCACAGCTCCTTGAATTCCTCGCTGTGGTTGTTTTTCATGACCAAGGCTCGCATGAAAGGCGATATGCAGACGAACGTCAAGAGTCCTGTGGCTCCATTCGCCCACCAATGGGGCAGGATGTGGCGGAAGAATTGCAGCGCGAAAGTCAGCATTACCGCGGTCACGGCTATGCACAACACGGTGTAGATGAGCGTGTTTATGGCCATCTTGCGCAACAGGCGACGCCAGACCGACTGTTCCTTGGTCGTGGTCTGGTGGGCGGTGCCCAAGTGGTTGAGCCGTCGGGTCCATCTGCGTGGCAATATCTTCGTGATGCCATTATAGGCTGGTACGGCAGCACGTATCATGTAGGGAGTGATGAACGTTGTGACAACGCTCACGGCCACGATTACTGGATAGATGAAATCGCTGATGACTTTAAGCGACAGTCCGAGAGAGGCGATGATGAAGGCAAACTCGCCAACCTGCGCCATGGAAAAACCGCAACGCATGGCCGTTTTCAATGGTTGACCAGACAACATGTAGCTGAATGTTCCCAATACGCCTTGGCCAACCATGATGGCAACCACGAGAACGATGATTGGCAACGCGTATGCTACAAGGACATGAGGGTCAACGAGCATGCCCACCGATACGAAGAAGATCGCGCCAAAGAGGTTTTTCACGGGAGCTACGACCCTTTCGATACGCTCCACCTCTATCGTCTCGGCAAGTATGCTGCCCATGACAAACGCGCCAAAGGCAGAGGAGAAACCTACGGCCGTGCTTATCCATGCCATGGCGCAACAAAGGCCAAGGGCCACGATGACAAGGGTCTCGTCGGTCATCAGCTTGCGGGTGACGCGAAGCAGCGTGGGGATGACATAAAGGCCAACGAGAAACCAGAGTATGAGGAAAAAGCCTATTTTCAACAACGAACCTATCATTTGCGCCCCGTCAGGGTCGCTGCCAGAGGCTATTGCCGACAGCATGACCATCATCACAATGGCGAGGATGTCTTCAAGAATCAAGACGCTCATGACGAGCTTGGCGAACGATTGTTGGGAAAGCCCCATGTCGTCGTATGCCTTGTAGATGATGGTGGTGGACGACATGGCGAGCATGCCACCAAGGAAAACGCAGTCCATCTGGCTCCAACCAAAGAGGTGTCCCACGCTCATGCCGGTCATGGACATGAAAAACACCGTGCACACGGCCGCTATGACGGGAGCCAAGCCCATTTTCAGGATCTTTTTGAATGAAAAGTCAAGACCGAGCGAGAAAAGCAGGAACATCACGCCGATGTCGGCCCACGTTTGTATGTCGGCCTTGTCAACAACCGACATGGTAAGTGGCAAGTGTGGAGACACTATGAAGCCGGCTACGATATATCCAAGCACTAAGGGTTGTTTGAGGCGCTTGAAGATGAGGGTCACCATGCTTGCGACGATGAGTATCAATGCCAAGTCTTTTACAAGGGCTGGAAGTTCTGCCATAGGTATGCTTTCTTTTATATTTAGTCTTATCCTATGTGCAAAGTTACGAGTAATCAACGATAGGGCAAACTATTTGTCCCAATATTTATGTTGCCGATTTGATTTGTTGTCATTAAAAAAATGCGTAAATTTTTTTATGCCTGCTTAATTTTTATCCCACTTTTTCCTTATAAACCTTAATTCCGCAACACTATTATAAATTAAATTTTTAAGTTCCTGAGCAACAAAAAGTTGCCCGGGATTTTGTCATATCGAAGAATTCACTTATCTTAGTGTTGCAAATATAAACAAGAGAATCCGACGGTAGACATGGCAAAAATACGAACTAAATCTGTGAAACTCACTCCTTTTGGGGGAATGGTTTTCAATCATGGAGCAATTAGGCTCCACATTGTCATCTGTAATCGACTCGACCCTCGGTCTAAGATGTAGATCGTTCGGTTATCAGATAACGTCTACAACTTATGGGTATGATACTGCGTATTGAGAGGACATCTACACGCAAGAAGGACGTTGAAGGGCTTAGCTGCGGATTTGAGGGTATATATGTTTTGGTTCACGACATATAAATGCGACTTCCATGAAAACCTTGCATGGCATGGAAAGAAAAAAGCAACTCGCCTGCGTGTTTTTCAAAACGCTGACGATGGTGCCTTAAACCTTCCAAACAATACCATGACCGGCACGCAATGCGACCACGTAGAATTGTAAAATATTATTGCCGAAATTTAACACTTGGAAACAGGGGCAAATAGAGCGGAAAAAGGGTAGCCTTCCGC
>ERZ1023654.29-NODE-29-length-65351-cov-14.755023_pt1 | contig 65351 bp, 50 predicted proteins | sample MGYA00380338_ERZ1023654 | MGnify/ENA primary metagenome ERZ1023654 (study PRJEB33179, sample SAMN07448980) | human gut metagenome | biome: Human-gut; feature: Human associated habitat; material: Faeces | host: Homo sapiens | place: India: Bhopal | collected...
AATCCATCCATCATTGCTATTGCTCCTTGGTCCAGTGAGAGGGGTGCAGTACAAATGATGTGTTTTTTACTTTTCGTGAATAGGACAGTCGCCTTCTTCTTTTATTATCTTTCCTTCGTGAAGTCTATATAATGAATCGACATTCTTCAGTTCTTCTAAAGCATGGCTGACAATTATTATCGTCATATTTCTTTTAGTATGCATATCTTCTATTAAATTTAAGAATTCTTTTCTTCCATCTTCGTCCATACCGGTGGTAGGTTCATCAAGAATCAATAGGTCTGGATCTGATATTAGGGCTTTTGCAAGCCTTACTCTTTGTTGCTGACCCCCTGATAATTCACTGATTGATGAATTTGCGTATTTGTCGATGCCCATAGTTGTCAGCATGTCTTTAATTTTATGCTTGTCTTCCTTTGTGATGAAGGAGAACGGCTTAAATTTAAGACCTAGTGATACGACTTCGGTTACAGTTGCTGGAAAAATAAAGTCTGAATTACCTGTCAATTGACTGACAAATGATTTCTTCTTGAATGTATCTGTTACTTTTCCGGCTTGTGGTTTGTTAATTCCTAGAATAATTTTTAATAATGTCGATTTACCTGCACCATTAAGACCTATCAATCCGACAAATTGACCATCATTTATATGTAAATTAATATTATTCAATATAGTTTTATCCGTATATGCGAATGTTATATCTTTCAAATCTATCATTTTATTCTCCATTAGAAAATGAAATTCATTTTCAAATCTATAATTAGTATATCATTATTTTTGTTGAAACCTATATAATTTAATTTGTATTTAAATAACTTGAAATTAAAATTATTTAGGGAAGAAAAAGACATGATCCTATTAAAAAATATAGTTAAAGATTATGGTCAAGGTAGTGAGGTCTTTCACGCTTTAAATGGTGTTTCTTTGTCATTTGGTGAGAAAGGTTTTGTCGCTATTTTAGGTCATTCTGGCTGTGGTAAGACTACTTTACTCAATATTTTAGGAGGATTGGATAGACCTACTAGTGGAAATATGATAGTCGATGGGAAGGACACTTCGTCTTTTTCGACTAATGATTTCGATAGCTATAGAAACTTTAAGATAGGATTTATTTTTCAAGAGTATAATTTGCTCCCTGAGATGAGTGCGTTGAACAATGTTAAAATAGCTTTAGATATAAGAAGAGTAGGAAAAGAATCTGCCGATAAACTTGCTAGAACCGCATTGAAGAAAGTTGGTCTTGAGAATAAAGCTGACAATAAGCCTCATCAAATGTCAGGCGGTCAATGTCAGAGAGTGTCTATTGCTAGAGCGATAGTAGGAAATCCATCAATAATATTAGCTGATGAGCCTACAGGTGCATTGGATTCAAAATCCGGTAGGGATGTCATGGAGATATTGAAGTCTATCTCCATGGATAGACTTGTTATCATGGTAACTCATAATGAGGAACTAGCTAAGCAATATACCGATAGAATCATAAGATTATCAGATGGTAAAGTCATATCGGATACAGATGTAATTGAAGGCTATAACTTAGAAAATCCTATAAGCGATGAAAAGAAAAAGAAAGTTGGATTGGGTTTTGTTGGTGCTATAAAAACTGGTGTAAGACATACAGTAAATAGATTGGGTCGATCTATGAGTGTGGCTTTGACAACAACATTTGGAATCATGGCTTTGGGATTTTCTTTAGCTTTGGCAAACGGCTTTGGCCTTTATGTAAACAGAGTCAATCAAGTAACTGGATCTAATGCACCTATAGTGATCAATGCTTATTCTACTTCTTCTGCCGGTGCTTCTTGGTCTAACTATAACCAAACAGAAGAATATCCCAGCGATGATTCTATCTATCCTACTTATTCACCCACTGGAACTGAAACTTATAAATACAACAACTTTACTGATAAGTTTTATAACTACCTGCAAGAGTTGAAGAATGATGGTATTTTGACTGATTACAAAATGAAGAGGAGCGAAGATGATTCTTTGAAAGTCATAACATCCTATCCAAGTAGCTTGAATATTGAGAATTCAGGTGTCGATGGAGATAGTGGTTATAAAACAGTAAATGTATCTATGCGCTCTACTATGTCTAGTGGAACTGGTGGAAATTCAGCAGTAGCCAATACAGTATTTCATCCTTTGATAAATAATTATGAAGAGAATTATGATCTTTTAGCTGGGAAACTACCTACATCTAAAGATGAACTTGTAATGATTGTAGATTATAGAAATGCCGTTAGTTTTAAAACTTTAAAAGAATTAGGATTTTATAATCCTTTTGATACCCAAGAAGATGTCTATGATGCAACTTTAACTACTCATGTAAAACCTGTCACCTTCGATAAAATTCTCGGTAAGGAATATAAAATATTCAGTATTGATGATTGTTATGTGAAAGCTTCTGATTTCCATGGCGATGTTAAAAATACAGCTTTTCCTTCTTTTGAAAATATAGAAGATGATGATGGTAAAACAAAGACTATCAATAGATACTATCCAAAGACTACTATGCAACTATCTAATGAAAATCCTAACGAATCAGATAAGACTGGTGTAACAGCTAAGATAGTCGGAATAATAAGACCTAAGAAGACGATAAAGAAAGGCATTATGAATTCGGGAATAGGATTTGTTCAGGATAGCAATACTGATGAAAAGAATGGACTATTAGAAACGATTAGATCATTTAACCAGTCCTTTTCGATGCTGGATGATTTCAAAAACGCCTTTGTTAGAAAGACTCCATACAAATATGATTCTATATCCGGTGATTATATAAAGCAGGATAAGATATCATCCATCGATATGGCAAAAGAGTTATCTAATGAATTCTTTGATGGCAACAAGTTAAAGGAAGATATTACTTATTCAAAATTACAGGAAATATTGGAAAAATATTTCACTGCCTATATTACTTATTCGAGCAACTTCAATCCATCTAATCCATATGATGTCAATAACTATACAGATGGATATTTGTATAAGTTTAAAGCTTATACTAATTTAAAGAATTATTTCACTACTGCAAATTCTTTAGGCTTAGATTTCACTACTGATGAACTCAAAGGAATCACTTTAACAGATACTACTGCAATTGAATCCTTCCTTAGAGGATTGGTCAGCGACTTCCTTAAAGAGGATGTTGAATCTTATTACAATAAAGTCTTGGCTCTAGGTCAATTAGCTTATGTTCAGGCGAATGTTTCTACAATTGTCTTACTTCCAAATTCTATATCAGAAGCTAAAGTTGTCATTGAAAAACTCAATGAGTTTAACGATTATTCCAAGTATGACAATACGATAGAAGGCGGAGATCCATATCACGCAAAGGACAAGAGTGAAGTCATAGCTTTTACTGATACTACATGGGATATGACTCAAGATATCGGTCAAGCTATCGATATGACTAACATCATATTGGAGGTATTTGCTGTTATCACATTAATAGGATCGGGTATCGTATGTATTAGTGTTACCAACATGTCTGTTCTTGAAAGAAAGAAGGAAATCGGACTTTTAAGATCCTTAGGTGCTTCGCAAAAAGACATAGGTTGGGTGTTTGAATCTGAAAGCTTTATAGTTGGATTAGTAGGTGGGTTGTTGGGGTGTTTCTTGACTTATATATTAACTTTCCCTATAAACGCATTGGTAAATACATTCTATCCTAGCTATAACGTAGGAAATATTGCCGATATGGCCTGGTGGCATCCGATAGTTTTAGTTTTATTAGCCGTTGTTTTAACAACGATTTCTGCTTTGATTCCTTCCTTGAAAGCAGCCAAGAAGAAACCTGTGGAATGCTTGAGAAGTGACCAATAACAATGTATGATATGAATTTATAAGGAATAGCAAATATGGATTTAAATATTACTCCAGGTAGAAGCTTGAATCTTCTTTATATAATCTTGGATAGTGTTTTTGTTATATTCTATGTATGTTTCTTGTTTTATAAGAAAAAAAAAGATGCTGCAATTATTGGATTGATATTTGGTGTCGTTTATTACATTGTAGATTATGTTTTCTTCTATAATGTCAGTCGTTCTAGAGTAGTTATTTTTAATGGTGAATATGCTTCGGAATTAGGATATGCCATGTATTTGTTATGGCATGAATTATCTAGTGGAATAACTAATTTTAGTCTTTTATGGCTTTGTATAAGCAAAGATAAAGATTTGAAATTATGGTTGATATTAGTCATTGGATGGTGGCTTATATGCCCTGCAATATCCGAACTTGGTGGAAGTAGAAATATTGTTACATATAGGACAACTACTGCTTACCATGGTCCTATGGCTATAATCCTAGCTATAGGATACTTTGCTTTGATTATCTATGACTTTATGGTACCCAAAGAAAAAAGAGTGAATATTCTATGGTTGAATTTAATTGGAATAGGTGTTCAATTCGCCTGGGAAGGAGCATTCCTTCTATATGGAATTAGAGAATGGAATTCAGCTTCTATTCCTACATTGCTGATAGATTCTTTGATAGAAACTAATTTGGGCATGCCCTATTTATATGTTATTTATAGATATTATTTAAAGAAAAAAGAAGAACATTCTAAAAAGAAGAACAAGGTTGCTAACTTGCAATCTAATAATGATAAAGGAGCTGTTCAATGATCGACCTGTATCTAGTTAGACATGGTGAAACGTCTTATAACTTGAATAAACTCATCCAAGGTCAAAAGGATATTCCTCTTTCTATAGTAGGAGAAAAAGGGGCTTTTGAATTAGGAGCAGCCTTGAAAGAAAAAGGGATTTCTTTCGATTATTATTTGTCTTCTCCTCTAAAAAGAGCGGTGGAAACAGCACAGATTATCAGATATCAATTGAATCAAACTGATAAGTCCATTAAAACGATGGATGAATTTAAGGAAAGATCTTTCGGGGTTTTTGAAGGAACTCATTTTGATAATATCTCTGAAATATACGATAACCCTTCATTACAAAATGCTGATGGTTTTGAAAAGAATGAATCATTGCTTAGAAGAGTCGATTCAGGGTATAAGAATTTGATTGAGAATTATAAGAATTCCAAATTAGTCTTGGTAACTCATTCAAATATATTGAAGTCGATTTTGATAGACATAAATCCAATGCTATATAGTTATAAGACACCGATTCCAAATCTAGCAGTTGTTCAAATAAAAATCGATGACCTTGGTAATAGCAAAGTCATCGATTTGAACTTGCTGAAGAATAATAAATTAGATACGACTGCTTAATAATTAGTCGACATTCAGCACTGTTACAAATGTTCCACTGATTAATACATATACTTCGAATGTTGAGCCATCTTCTCTTTTTATATTGTATTCCACTAAGTTTCCAATATAGTATGCAGCAATATTCTTGTCTGTTTGTTTAGGAACATAGGAAAATTCTGTTTCTCCTAGGCTATTGGTAGTTTTTGTGGAATAAGAATATAAATCTGTTCCTAAGCAACTATATGGCTCCTCGTCAAACTGAGCTTCACTGTCAAATCTTGTTGCAAATGTATATAATTCATCTCTATTAAGAGCACAATCGCTCTTAAAGAAAACTGTCATTGTTGAGAATGACCAATCTGGAGTCTTAAAACTGATACCAGAAAATCCTTGACTGTCGATAATAGGTGTACTAATTCTACAAAGCTTTTGATTATATAAAGTCGAGCCTTCTGATATCGAATAAGAACTTATGTCTATTTTTTTAGGTAGAGAATTAGAACATGATATTGAACAGAACGATAATGGAAGACTTAAAGTAATTGCTAATATTTTATTTGTTTTCATTTAATCGATATACCCGCCGTCAGCAAAAGCTATTGTTATTGTTGGATTTAATGTAAGATATGTATAAAAGGTTGTTCTTGACCCTGATACTTCATATGAACCCCACCAAAAATCATCAATTTGCCAAGTTTGACACTTAATCTTATAAACATATGCAACACTTCCTAAATAAAAATCATGGTTTTTAACTTTGTCTTTTATCACATTGTATGTAACTGTTCTTGTTGTTTGCTCACTATAGGAGTATGTTTGCGTATTTTCAATGACATAGGAATTATTGATTTTATAATTTCCAGATAAAACAACATTGTCTAAGCCAGCCTTGACCCCAATACTTGAAGTTATAGATGAAGATAGCTTAGTTGTTGTTGAAATGGTAGAAGTTTCGGTTGTACTAATAGATTCCGTAAAATGAAAATCTTCTAAAGCGTTTGGATTATAAATTGGTGAAAGCTGTTGAACTACTATACGTCCCATATAATAACTAGAGTCTATTGACACCCAATTATGTCTTCCTACAAAGTTGTGATAAAACCAGTCAGATTCATAACTCCCATAGGTAATATTTGCACTGGGAACAACATCTGATGTGACAACATTTATACCTAAATTACTTTTTGGCTCAGAAATAGCATTGATATTTCCGACAGTTGTTGAAAAGCATAAAAAAGCACTCATTAAAACTGATAACATTTTTATTTGTCCTCTTTTTTTACCGAGTCTTATTATAGTAATGCTATATAAAATGAGCTTGGTATTAGTTTAACTTATTTTTTTAAAATCTGCAAAATTCACCAAATTTAATGACAATGAATTCAATACGACAGTAATTGAACTCAATGCCATACATAGGGAAGCTATCATTGGATTCAAAGCAAAATAAATAGGAGGAAAATATAAGATTCCTGCGGCAAATGGAATTGCAATTGAATTGTAGAAGAAAGCCCAGAATAAGTTTGTCTTGATTTTATTCTTTACTTTTTTGCTTAACTCCATAGACTTAACTACATCCATCAAATCACTCTTTATCAAAATTATCGATGCAGAATCTATGGCTATATCACTTCCGGCACCTATTGCAATTCCTACATCTGATTTTATTAAACTAGGTGAATCGTTGATTCCATCACCGACCATTGCAACTTTCAATCCTTCTTTTTGAAGGTTTGAAATAACATTTAATTTATCTTCGGGTTTGACCTCGCTTATAATTTCATCTATTCCGACTAGTGATCCGAAATAAGATGCAGATTTAGCATTATCACCAGTCAATAGAATAATCCTTTTTCCTTTTCTCTTTAGAATTTCTATTGCATTTTTAGAAGATTCCTTAATGGTGTCTGATACTGAGTAATAACCTATATACTCATCGTCCTTTGATACATAAATTATTGTTTGTCCCTTATTCAAAAGAGAATCTATTAATTCTTTTTCTTCTTTTTTTAAAATTGGATTTATAAATTTTATATTTCCAGATTTATAAATATGACCATCGATAATAGCTTGAAGTCCTAATCCTGGTTTATATTCAAAAGAGACAAGATTATCATTACCATTGATATTTTGATTATTTAAATACTCGACCAATGCTTTTGAAATAGGATGATTAGAATTGGATTCTAAAGACAATAAATGATCTAAATCATCTTTTGGAATATTAATGGATTGAACTGTCATTTTACCAGTTGTAATAGTTCCTGTCTTATCAAAGACAATACAGTCGACGTTGTTTAACTCGTAGAAATCTTGATTCGACTTGATGAGAATTCCGTTTTCTGCTCCTAGTTTTGCTCCTACCAATGATGCTACTGGTGTCGCTAATCCTAAGGAGCAAGGACATGATATGACCAAGACTGAAATTGCGAAGTTGAATGCTAAAGATATATCATTAGGTGGAATAGAAGCCCAAACGACAAAAGTGATAATGCTCAAGATAATAACAACGGGCACAAAATATAGAGAAACCTGGTCTACCAACTGCGTAATCTTGGTTTTAGAATCGCTAGCTTGAGAGACCAATTCAACAATTTTATTTAAAGTCGTATCTTTTCCAATTTTGGTTACTTTAAGCAAAAAACTACCATTAGTATTTAAAGTGCCAGATATAACATTGGAGTCTTTTTTCTTAAAGACTGGGACTGATTCACCTGTTATAGATGACTCATCTATATCGCCATTTCCAGATATGATTACTCCGTCTAATGGGATTCTATCTCCAGGTTTTATAGAGATGATATCTCCGATTTTTATATCTTTAATCTTAGTTTTAATTTCAATTCCATCGATCATAACAAAGGCTGTTTCAGGTATTAGCTTCATCATTTTACCTATGGCATTTAATGTGGAATTTATCGACTTTGACTCGAGATATTTTCCAAGGCTTACTAAGCCTAAGATTGTTCCAGCACTTTCTAAATATAGATTCATTCCAAGTTTATGAATTTCTTCCATATTAGAGAATGAATCTTGTACTTGTAAAACAATAATCTTAATGAAAACATATAATCCGTATATTATTGCGGCTAAACTACCTATAGATATTAGTGAATCCATATTTGGGTGCAAGCTAATCAATGCTTTTGTGCCACTGGTAAAGTAATTGAAGTTCAAAACTAATATTGGAATTAATAGAACTAATTGTATTGGAATTAAGATGAATGGATTGTTTGTTATAAACACTCCACCACATTCCATTGCAATCATTGGACCCATTGCAAAAATCATCAATAATATGACGAATGCCAAAGTGATTATTAGATTTATCTTTTTCTTTTTTAATTCATTGTTTCTTTTGGTCAACATCATTTGATATGGTTCTTCTTCATAGATAGAAGCATCATAACCAGACTTTTGAACAGCTGATATGATTATATTCTCATCGACTTTCTTAGTAGAATAATCGACAATCATCGTATTGTTGATCAATGAAACATCCGCACTTTTAACTCCATCTATTGTTTCGACTGCATGCTTTACTGTGGCTTGGCATGATGCACAGACCATGCCATCAACATTAAATTTTTTCTTCATATTCAATTAAATCTCTTAAATAATTCGGCCAATTCATCTACAGTTTTTAGATCACCTTTTTTAATGTCATCCACGACACATGTATGTAGATGGTGATCAATCAATTTGCTGGATAGACTACCTATAGCTTTATCTATAGCAGATAATTGGGATAATACATCAAAACAATATCTATCATTTTCTATCATCTTCTTTACACCGTTCATCTGACCTATTATTTTATTAAGCCTTATTATTATTTGTCTTTTATCTTCCTCATCTCTCTTTGTCTGTCTACAACAGTTTTTCTCTTTAGTTTCCATAATTTGTCTCTCCTTATATCTATAGTATACGAGGGCAGGGTATATCAGTCAAACTGTTTTCTAATTTTAGGCTGATGAAATTTATATATTTTTTTATAAATTTATCAGGCAAACCATTTTAATTTTAATGAAATTAGCCTAAAATTAAATAAGCATTATGCGGAGGTAAAGGATATGGCTAGCAATGAAGAAAAAATACGTTTTTTAAAGAGCAAAGATGGTAAGGATGTCGTCATCAAATTGTCTGAATACGGATCAAAATTAACTTCTGATGGAAGAGTTATGTATGAGATCAACAAATCCGATGAGCAAGCTGAACAAGAACAAGCATTTACTCCTGTCATCGAACATGGAATGATGAACAACTGGACTGTTTCAGTTCCTAATCATTCAACCGCTAATTTGAATTATATCGATTGGATTGCTGTAGAGACAAACTATGGAATTCATATCATCCAAGTAGGACCTCAAAAGGAGCCTGCTGCTAAGTTCTCTTTGGCCGGAGGAGAAAGAATCATTCGTGCTTATGCCTACGAATGCTCCAAGACCAAGAGACTTTACATCAAGACCAAGTAAACAAAATCCGGAAAATTAATTTCCGGATTTTTTAGTCTTAATTTTCTTTATTTTTGGATTTGCTTTTATTTCATGACTAACTTGATTGATTCCAGCACTAAAGAATGCTTTCAGTACTTCTTTGACGAATTCTTTATCGCTTTCATCTAGTTTAGATATTGAAATAATCACTTGTGGAATATGCTTTTTCAAATCTTTTGAGGTTTGAATTTTGTTATCCATTATTATTCCAAAGACTAGTTTTATAGCTCTTTCTCTTTCTTCTATTGAAAATGTATTCATCCAGGAAGAAGTAGCTTTGGAAAACAATGTCGCAATTTTAGTCAAAGATGGTGATGGGATGAATATGTTTTTCATTATATCGACTAACCATGTGAAAGGCGAATGCTGATAGACTAGAAATCCATTGCTTTGAATCGTTTTATAGTTGGTCGTATATTCTAGGAGAAGTCCAAATACGGAAGATTGTGGGATAAATTTATGGATTTTATCTTTGACTCTTAAATATTCTTCTTTTTCGGCATAGTCTTTTAGAAATCCAGGCCCGTCATGTGAATATATGGAAATAATATTTTTTTGTTTCTTTTCATCTATGAATGTTCCCGCATAAACTGCTAAGTTTCCGCCTTTTGAATGACCTGTTAATATGAACTTGGAATTAGGATATTTGTTCATGATTCTAGTGGTTTGAATCAAGGCTTCTTCTTGAGAAGGAATGGGGAATTCAAAACACATATCCAGATCTTCGTTCCATCCATTCATCGTTGAATTAGTTCCTTTGTATCCTATGACTTTTATGCCGTCAGGAAGATTAAACAATGTACTTCCGTATTGAAGATTATTATTTAAATTCTCTTTTGATATGAAGTCACAGATTGTTATATCTTTGAATCTTTTAGATTCCTTTATAGAATTGAAAAAATCATGACTTTTCTTTGGCTTATAAAGCTTATCAATGTTTTTTATTACTTTTTCTTTCGATAGAAGTTTGTTTAGGCTTACAGGGTTTGAATCTAATTCTTTTACAACATCCTTAGGAATTTGAAGATAACTTATCCAAGCAAATATAAGACTGTCGATTTCATTTAAAGGATATTCATCAAAGGTTCTTTTTTCTTTCTTTATATAATCGATAAAATTTCTATTAGCTTCTGAGGTGAAATTTAATTCTTTCGGATATTTAATTTTCTTTTCCATAATTTGTCTGTAAATCGGTAGTATATTACCATTTATTTAACTCGATTTATCTATCGATTGCACATACCCTTTATTTAATTAAAATTATTGTATTCATTTCTTTTAACTATCGTATATATTAATAAATACTATGGAAAAGAATTTAAAAGAAGCCTTGAAAGAGATAGGCATGGAGAACGACACGATATCTTTGATGGTGGATGTGTCTAGTTTGGAAGAAGTGAAGTATTATTATTCAGTTTTTGGATGGAAGATTTCTTCGGAAAAAAGGGATGCTATCTTTCATAGAACATATCATATTGTTTTTGAAAGAGATCACTTTATCGACAATAAGGAAGAACTTCAATTGCTTGAAGTGGAATTTGAAAGCAATGTAAAAAAATTAAACAAAGCCAAGGTTAAGAAACATCGATGGACTAAGATATTCGCCCTTAGCTTTTCTTTGCTATTTTTCGTTTGCTTGGTCTTGGGTCTTTGTTTTTATTTTGGATACCCGGAAGGAATCCCTTTATATGCATCCATATTACTTCTTTCTCTCTCTGGAGTTTTCTTTATCTTATGTCCCTGCTTTTGTATTCCTACTTTTAAGATGGAGAACAAGAAATTTAATACAGAGTTTAAATCATTAGTCAAAGAAAGAAAAAGAATAATAGAAGATACTAGAAAGGTGAGGCCTTGATTATGAGAAGAAGTTTTAGAAGAATTCCTCGTAAACAAGAGGAGATATTTAAGATAAAGACCGATTCAAATTTCATAGGTCTTTTAAGATTAGGTTTCTTGGGCATACTTATATTAGCCCAAGTTGCTATTCTTATATTGTTGAGCATATGGGTTGCCGAAGTCTTTGTCTGGTACTTGGTGATCACTGCTGTATTATCTATTTTATGTGCACTTAGTGTTATCGTAAGTGATAAGAATTCTTTGAGTAAGACTGTATGGATCTTATTCTTGCTAGTCTTTTTCCCAGTTAGTTTTATAGTGTACATACTAGCTAGCGATAAATTGTTTTTTAGAGGCGATAAGAAAAAATATCAAAAGATATTTGATAGAACAGAGCAGTGGATTCCTAAAGGTGTAGAAAATGATAATGAAGTAGCTGCTTATTTGAAGAATGCTGGAGGATTTGAAGCTTATCAAAACACTAAATTGACTTATTTTAATACGGGTGCCAAGCTCTTCGATGATGTTTTGACGCAAATAGCAAATGCCAAGAAGTATGTCTTCATAGAGTTCTTTATTTTCTCTGATGGAAGATTATTGAATAGAATTTTAAATTTGGTCGAGCCTAAGATTAAAGAAGGATTGGAAGTTAGAATCATTTATGATTCATTTGGTAGCCACGCTAAGTTAAAAGATAAAACCTATTTTAGAATGATTAAGATGGGAATTCATGTTTACTCTTTTAACAAACTTACTCCAATTCTTACATTTGGCCAAAATTATAGAGACCATAGAAAATATATTATTGTTGATGGTAAGGTGGCTTATACCGGTGGTGCTAATTTAGCTGATGAATATACGAATGAAAAGAGAATGTACGGATATTGGAAAGACGAAGGTCTTAAAGTCGAAGGAGAAGCAGTCGATAGAATGATTCTTGATTTTTTGAGGCATTATGAGTTTGTTAGTAGAAAACACGAAGATTTCAGTCAATTCATGAATCTTTATGAGAAACAAGAATCAAAGTCTTTGGTAGTTCCTTATGTCGACGGATTGGATTATCCTGTTCCTATCGGTAAGAATGCTTACCTCAAATTGATGATGAGTGCCAAGAAGAGACTTTATATAATGACACCCTACTTTGTCGGAGATGATCCTATATATGATGTTTTGAAGAACAAAGCTATGAGTGGAGTAGATGTAAGAATCATCTTACCAGATGTTCCCGATAAACCCTTGGTCTATATGGTCAGTATGGCAAATGCCGAAGCGTTGCTCAAGTATGGAGTAAAGATTTATACATTGAACAACTGCTTTGTCCATTCAAAAGTTATGTTATCCGATGATGAAACCATCATGGGTTCTATCAATATAGATATGCGCAGCTTTTATCAACAATTTGAAAGTGCAGTTTATACTGATGATAAAGAAATCGTTAGAGATGTTAATGAAGATTTTCAAAAATCCTTTGAGAAATCAACTCAAATCAAACCAGAGTCAGCTAAAAAACATAATATTTTCTTTAGATTCTTTGCCATCATTCTCCAATGTTGGAGTCCGTTGATGTAGTTTGTATAAATGGTTTATATCTTCCTATAAGGAAGTTAAACTTTGATTTATGAACAATATGATAAAATAATTCGGCTTTTAAAATGATTATGAACAGGAAATTTATTAAATTGTTTTTGTTGTCTTGTATTAGTTTATCTTTGGCTAGTTGTGATTTGGACTTTAAAGGAACAAGTAAATCTGATAGAACTACAGAAGATAGAACTTCTTCTACCATAGTAACCCCTTCTTTTAATATCACCGAAGATAATATTAAACTGACAATAGGTGAGAAAATGAGATTGTCTTATACTTTGATTGGTGGTGATCAAGACAAAGTGTTGGAGATAACATGGGAATCTTATTCTCCTGATATCGTATCCGTAGATCAAAGTGGTGAAGTACAAGGATTAAAGATTGGTGAAGCTACTATATTTGCCAGCGTTCCTTCTTTGAATCTTGCAGACTACATCAATATTGAAGTCATCGAAAAAAAAGATGATATTCCTGATGATAAACCAGAGGATGGTTCAATAGTTATATCTGTTGAGAATACAAATCTCAATATTGGAGATAGTGTGAACTTGGTTTGCAACTACTCAAATGCCGAGTATTGCATTTCAAGCGGTGAAGATTATGGGAAAGTTGATAACGATGTTGTATTAGGACTTAATCCAGGAACATTTGGAGTTAAAGCTGTGATTGGTGATAAATCATCTAAAGAATTATTATTTACCGTAACTGATAACGATCCTTATGAAAATATAAGTTCTAATGTTTTCTATTCAAATTATAAGGAAGCAATTTCTTATTCTGATGCTAAATATAGAACACAGCATTACTTCATGTCTGGCTCATTGGCTGAACAAATCCCTACTCCTACAGTCGATTCTAATAGACCGACTTATGATGGTAAATTTATTAGAAATTCAAACTCATACTATTCAGAAAACAATAATGCTTACACGATCGTGGATTCTTTAGGAAATGAAGTAGATAAGATTTTTAAAGGTGGAGCGTATGTGACACTAGAGCAAGTAGCTGCTTATGTCTTTGCCTTTGGTAGTACTCCTAGTAATCAAGTTGCTAATACAAAAACTAAACCTTCTTCCAATGGTTGGGGTAAATACTTGAGAGTAAATGACAATTACTTTTCTAATGATGTCAAAAAATATCCTAATGAACCGGAGCTGCCTCAATCGATACAATATAATGGTAAGATTGTGAATATAGACTATCATGAAATGGATATAGGAACTACCGGAACTGATACCGGTAACGGATATCCAGTCGGAGTCTACAACAATGGAAAAAAGATCATTAGAGGAGCTGCTAGAATTTGTTATTCTTATTTTGAAAATAGTCAGTACGAAAATGATGTGAATACCCACTTTGTATTCTATACTTATAATCACTATAGTGACTTCCAGGAATATTTGAATTATTCCAATGGCTGGGGTGAAAAATTTGGCCTAGAAACGGCTGGTGGATCAACGCCCTCACCTTATGTTGAGTCAGTGAAGAGACCACTTTGATAGAAAGGACTATATAAAATGATAACTGAAGAAGAAAGAATTGTTTTTAAAGCGATAGAAGAAGCTGATTCTATTGTTTTTTTCGGTCATAAGAATCCAGATGGTGATTGTGTCGGAAGTGTCATGGGAATGAAGCATGCAATCATGGAGTTATTCCCCGACAAGAAAGTCTACGGTGTTGGAACTCATCCAAGCTACTTACCTTCGTTTATAGAAGAAGCTGATCAAATTGGTGATGAAGTTATTGAAAATTCATTGGCTGTTGTTGTCGATGTCTCTGACTCATATAGAGTTGAAGATCAAAGATTCTTAAAAGCCAAGAAGATTGTTTGTGTCGATCATCATATTAAATCTTCAGAAGTGGATTTTCCTGTCTATAGAGTAGAAGATGCACCTAGCGCAACTTGGGTCTTATCTAAATGCTTATTGGATTTCTACGGAAAGATTCCTTCTTCAGCGGCTCCTTATTTATTTGTCGGCCTCATTACTGATACTGGAAGATTTCAGTTTGATTCGGAACCAGAGACTCTAGAAATAGCGGAAAAATTAATACTAGCTGGAACTGATTACAAATCGATTTATAGGGATTTATATAAACAAAAGAGTGTCGACTTGAGATTTAGATCTTTTGTATATTCTCATTTTGTCTTTGATGGATTGGTGACTTATGTTGAAATTCATAAGGAAGATTATCTTCCATTAGGAATGACTGAAAATGATGCCGGCAGCAAGGTAAATCTAATCTCTCAGTTAGACAATCATCCTATTTGGGTTTCGTTCTGTGAGCAAAACGATGGTCAAATAAGAGTCGAATTTAGAAGTGATGGTTCATATGATGTCCAACAAGTAGCAGTCAAATTCGGCGGTGGTGGACACCTTTGCGCCAGCGGTTGTCGTCTAGATTCATTCGATAAGGTTAAGGAAGTAGTTGCCGCTTGTAACCAGGCTAGAAAAATTAAGTAGGTTAAGATGAATAAGAACCCACAAAAATCTCTAAACATTGAGGATAGCTTTCTTTTGAAGAATGGTCTTTCTGATGAGGAAGTATCAATTCAAATAAAGAATAAGCTTTCAAATAGACCGATATGGGATTTTTGGAGTTCTTATTTTGTTATAGTCATAAAGAATTTATTCAATTGGTTCAATATTATTCTGTTCGGAGTCGCCATTGTTTTTTTAATCTTAGGCGTCGGATTTGGTAATAGCGAATTTGGAATTAGCAAATACGCTTTTTTGATCATAGTATTCATCAATTTGATCATCGGAGTTTATCAAGAGTGTAAAGCTAAACGAACGTTGAATAAATTGAGAATTGTAAATACACCTAAAATCAAAGTGCTAAGATGTGGAAAAATAGTCGAAATAATGACTGATGACATCGTCGAGAATGATTTGATCTTAGTTGAAAGAGGAATACAAATTCCAGTCGATGGAATTATATTGGATGGATTTTTGGCTTTGAACGAATCCATGTTGACAGGTGAACAAATAGAAAAGAAGAAATCTGTAGGGGATATGGTCTTGGGTGGAACTATTGTGAATGAAGGAACAGCAAAGATCAAAGTAACCGCTGTAGGTAAAAAGACTTATTCCAATAAGTTGAAGAAAGAAATTCAAAAACAAGAAAAGCCTAAATCAGAGATGGTTAGAGGAGTACATGTCATTGTATTGATGCTATCTTTATTGATAATCCCTTTTGCCTGTGTGACTGGCTATACAGCTTATCAAAATATTATTTCTCACGGATTAACTATAACTAATAGCTCGATTCAATCTATCGCTGTTGAGATTGGAACTACTATAGTCGGTGCAATCCCGACTGGATTGGTCTTACTGACTTCGACAAGATGTGCATTATCTATTATTTCTTTATATAAGAAAAACACTGCGATCAGGGAGCTCAGAGCAGTCGAAGGATTGGCTTATTCCAAAGTTGTTTGTCTTGATAAGACAGGAACTTTGACAACTGGAAAAATGATTTTAAATTCGACACAATATATATATAGCAATTCTTCTTATGTTGTTAAAAGACTTAAGAGTGTATTAGCTTTGGTTCCAGATAATTCAGAGTCTATAAATGCATTGAGGAAGGAGTTCAAGAACGATGGTAGTAATCCTAATGCCAAGGAAATCGTTCCGTTTAATTCTAAAATTAAATATTCTGGATGTGTATTCGAAGATGAACCTGATTTCTTATTTGCATTAGGGGCTCCTTCTTTCCTGCTCGATGATTCATTCAAATCCCTTTTAAAAGAAATGGATAGTAAAGCTAAACAAGGCTATAGAATCATGGTGTTCGTCAAAAAGAATATCAAAACTAATGAGGTTATTCCGCTTTGTTATTTAGTCTTGTCTGATGAGATTAGACCTCATGTTAAAGATGCTATTGAGCATTTGATTAAATCTAATGTCGAATTAAAAATATTTACTGGTGATAATCCTTTGACTGCTTCGTATATCGCAAAGAGATTGGGATTTGTCGGCGCGGAAAATTATGTAGATTTAACCGGAGTTAAAGATGAAGATTTACCCACTTTGATAAAAGATAAAGTCGTATTTGGAAGGTGTACACCTGAGCAAAAGAAGTTACTGGTTCAAGCTATTCAAAAGCAAGGTAAAAAAGTCACCATGGTCATCGATGGCCTCAATGATTTATTGGCTTGTAAGGCTAGTGACTGTTCTGTCGCTATTTCTCATGAAGGAGCTGCTCCTGCTGTATCGCAAGTAGCTGATGTCACTATCATGGATGGCTCTTTTATCCATATGCCAGAGATCATCAAAGAAGGTAGGAAGAGTGTCAACGATATCGAGAGAAGTTCGACATTGTTCTTAATGAAGTCTTTCTTGGCTTTAGGATTATCTGCTTTCTCGCCATTGTTCGGTCATCTTCCTTACTCAATAGAAGGTTTATATCTTGTCACTTGGTTCATTACAGGTTTAGGTGGATTCCTATTAGGACTTGAAGATACTAATGATGAGATAAAAGGAAAATTCTTTACTAATGTCTTATCTAAGTCTATTCCTTCTTCTTTATTTTTATTGGTTGTCGTAGTGACTGTACAGAGTTTAGTATTCACTAATATTATTCCATATGCTATAGTCGAGACTAGATATGGTGCTACTTTGATGGAAGAAATCAAATATGATTCTGGTAGTAAATTGAGTTACAACGACTTTCAAACACTTTATAATTCATTAGTTCTATCCGGTTCAATCTCTAGCCAGGATTTCTATAGAAATATAATTGTTTTAGAAGAGCCATTAGCAATATTGAGCTGTGTCATAGCATCATTTGCGGTTCTTTTGAAGACAATAATGCCTTTGAATAAATTTAGAATCTTCGCATTTGGAGTAGTAGTATTCTGTGTCTTATTCTTCTTGTTATTGATTCCTAATTATTTCTTGGGAGTCGATAGTGTGCCTAAGGATGTAAGAATGAAACCAATCCAATTATTTGGAAAAAATTCATGCATTTACTGGTTATCCGTTGAAGTTCCACTAGCGTGGATTTGGTTGCTCTTCTTATTCATATTCTCTTATCCGATTCTATCTTTTATTTCTAATCTTTCTAACAGATTTATCTTCCATACGACTACTAAACTCGAAAGAATATTTACAAAGATCGATTTGAAAAATGATGATTCTTTAAAAAATTCATTCAAGTTTTTATCAAAATGATATAGGTTTATATCCCCTTTATCATTTTTGAATAACAACTTCCTTAAATCTTCTTTATAATTTCAAGGTAATGGAGGTTAGTTATGAAAAATTTGTTTGATTTGACTGGAAAAGTAGCTTTGGTCAATGGTGCCAGTAGCGGACTTGGAGCTTCAGCGGCTGTTGCATATGCTGAGTATGGTGCTGATGTCATCATCTGTGCTAGACGTATCGAAAAATTAGAGGAAGTAAAGAAGCAGATAGAAGCCTTGGGAAGAAAATGTCTAGCTGTTAAATGCGATGCTACGGTTGAAGATGAAATAAAAAATGCTGTTCAAAAAGGAATAAAAGCTTTTGGTCATATCGATATTTTGCTGAATAATGCTGGAATTGCAGTGAGAGGCGGAGTCGATTCGTTGAATGTTGAAGATTGGGACAAATCTTTCAATACTAATGTCAGATCTGATTTTCTCTTTAGCAAGTACGTGATTCCTCATATGATCGAACAAAAATATGGAAAAGTTGTAAATGTAGCTAGCGTCAATGCCGTGGTCGGAGATAAGGATGATAGATTTATAAGACATGCTTACAACGCATCTAAATCTGCCGTCTTAGGTTTGACTATCGGAATGGCTGATAGTTATGGAAAATACGGCATTACTGTAAATGCTATTGGACCTGGATTATTTGAGACAGAAATGACACAGAACACCTTGTTTAAATCACCTCAGTTCTTAGGCTATTACGGTCAAATAAATCCTATGGGAAGACCAGGTGCCAAGGGTGAATTGAATGGAACTGTCATATATTTATCTAGCGACGCATCTTCTTATGTCACAGGTGAATTTATCTTGGTAGATGGTGGAGCAACTTTAGTTTAATAATTTGAGAATAGATATCAAAAAAGCCAAGGCTAGAATCCTTGGCTTTTTATATGGCGCTTTTTACTAGAATTTAAGTCTAATCGTATCGTATCAAATCATATCTTACCAACTCATATCGTATTTTACAGATTATCTAATTTATCTCTCTTTATATACGATAGCAGCATGTTTAGGGAGGATAATCTTGTTTTCTTTAACTTCTATGCTTCCTATCGATAATTCGAGTAAACCAGGTTTCAAATCGATCTCCATTGGCTCATCTTTGAGGTTCATGGCAATCAAAGTTTTTCCTCTTCTATAGGATAAAGGCTTGTCTAATAATTCGAATCCATCATGCTTTGTCAAATCTTCGTTTGCATCTCTAAGTTTATTCAATGCTTTGATTAGATTCAACAAACTTGTCTCATCTTTTATCTGGCTTTCTATATCTTTGTCCTTGTTGTTGTAGGGTAGATATAGAGGTCCATCAGTTTTGGAGAATCCATGATTCTTCATGGATTTGTCCCAATTCATTACAAATCTTGCACCAGTTCTTTGGAATCCACCATCTTTTGATGGATAGCCACGTCTTGTAGTTTGCATTCCTTCATCACCAGCGAAAACGAAAGGAATACCTGGCATTGTAAACAAGAATAAGTAGGCGAGTTTCAAATCATCACCTTTTAGGGAATCTGCGATTCTAAAAGTGTCATGATTGCCAGAAATCGGGGCAAGATAATGACCGGGCTTATCTTCTTGTTCTTTGATTCTATTGACTAAATCTTTAATGGCCGTGTCATATAATTCTTGATCGAACTTTTCGAATAATGGCTGGCCGTGCATCTTTCCATCAGATTCATACTCATAGCCTTTTCTAAAGAAAGCATAGGAGAAATTTGATTGGTGATCTAGCACGAAGTCCATATCGAATCCACCGCTTAATGATTGGTGTGGGTTAGACCATTCGGATACAGCAATCATATTTGGATATTCTTTTCTGACTTCTCCAAACATGTATCTCCAACATTCTTGGGTTGCATCTTTATTGTCAGTATCGTTTTTCACTAAGGAATCAGCCATATCACATCTATAGCCGTCGACTCCTTTAGAACACCAGAATTTCATGACATCGACTATGAAATCTCTTGTTTTCTTAGGACCTTCGTCCGTTGTCTTTTGTTGCCAAGGTCTTGTGATTTTATTGAATCCGTAATTCAAAGCAGGTTGGTGTACGAAGAAGTTCACCATAAAGGCACCATCTCTGTCATACAAACCTCTTATTACGGCATAGTCTGAATCCCAAGTCCAAGCGTTGTCAGTCCAAATGAACATCGAGCTGTTTTTGTTCATTTTGGATTTAGCAGAGTCTTTGAAATAAGGAGAGTCCCAGGACATATGACCAGCTACTAAATCAAAGATGACCAGCAAACCTCTTTTATGACATTCTTTGATCAATCTATAAGCATCGGCATTTGTACCAAATTTCGGATCAATCTTTTTAAAGTCGATGATATCATATCCACCATCTTTGAAGTTGCTCAAGAAGAATGGATTGAACCAAATTCCTTTAAATCCCAAGGATTTTACATAATCAAGTTTCTTGATTATACCCTTGATATCTCCAATTCCATCTCCGTTTGAATCGTAGAAGGAAGTTGGATAAATTTCATAAAACGATAAATTACCGTTTTTCATCATTAGGCTCCTTTGTATTCGTAATTTATTTCTATAGTTTCATATGAATACTGTTGAGTCTCATCGTTGTAGTATTTTCCTATGTATGAAGTGAGCATTCCGATTTTATCAACATTTAGAATTATATCTAAATATTGATTCCTTCTATCCTCTGATTCTCCAGACATAGGAGGATCGTAAGTTATAAATTCTTTATCTTCGGATACTGTCATCAAGTCGGAAAACCTATTAGATTGAGTCTTCAAAAATTGTCCATAATATAAACCATACATATATGTATCGGATTCACCAAAGATTTTGGATACTAAACTATTATAATAGCCGTTTCCTTTATCTTCAGCATCTTTCTTCTCTTCTTTATTATCCTTAGTTTCTATTACATCTACCAGATAAGTATCCTTTTCTTTTGAGTAACCTATGATCTTATTTTGATGCGTCAATCCCTCTGATACAAGTGTTCCGGAATAGGTCACATCGTATGTACAATAAAGAATATCGATGTTTGAATCTGTAACACCTTCGTATTGGTATGTGAATTTACTGATTTTTTGACCGATTACATCACCTTTAAATTGATTGTTACCATAAACATTCATTTCACTAGTATATGTAATAGTCTTAACTTTGTTCACCGCATCATAGTAAGTTATCTTGCCTAAAAAAGAAGCGATATCTTCTGGAATAGCTTTACAAGAAACGATGCAAGATGCAAATAGAAGTGCAGGAATAATAAATTTTCTTTTATTCATCGGATAATGTATATGTTGCCTTTATATTCCCATTGGCTTCTCTATCGCTAGTATATGTTTGATTGATAAAGGCCTGCTCATATTTGATACAACCAGTATTATCATACGCTACATATACTGTCCAATGAGCGATACATTTTGTGGCTTTGGTTTGCTTTTGAATTTTGTCGCTCTTCAAGCCGTAAAAGAATAATTTCATACTCACGTTTTCAGTCGCAAACAATAATCCACCTTCATCAGTTTTGCTGACTTTCATATAGTTGATGCTTCCAATGTTTGTTGATGTAGAAGCCAATGATGAGTTCAAAGTGTCATAAGTTTCTTCGAATTCAGCGGTGTTGATTTTAGTAGGCATTGCAAACAAGGCGGATTGGGCATCGAATCCTGCATGGGCATCTTCGCTTTCTTTAAGGGTCATCACATCACCTTTCCATGAGCATGGATTTTTTTCAGAGTCCCACAAATTCTTGAAGTAGCCTTGAAAATTTGCTTTATATGATTTAGCAGTCGGTGCTTTAAACTCACTTGTGATTTGTTTACCCAAAGTAGTGTATTCTTCTTTAGACAAAACCTTTGAAGAGCAACTTCCTAACAATGTCAACGCCAATAAGGTTAGTGATAAGAGTTTATTCTTCATAAAAACCTCCTTAGTAGAGACGGATGTTCATTCCAGTCTCAGTGATATGACATTTTGTGATATCGAATACAATCTTTATTTGTTGTCCGATTTCAAATTCTTTATCAGTTTCAAATGAAGCAAAGTGAACTTGCTTAAAGTTGTCTTCGTACTGAACTTTTACGAATTTGACATTTTCATAATCAGCAATGTGTACGACCTTTGCATCTATTCCATCATCTTCTGATATCGAATAGGCATTATGAGGAACTTCAATCAAATAATTCTTGCTGAATACCTTTGTTCCTAAGCCTTGAATCAATTTTGCGGAAATCACAGAATTTGAGAAGAAGTAATAATTGTTGACATTGAAGAGGAAGACATTACCGGCCACGGCAATGGCATTCTTCTTTTCCTTTTCAAGGTCGGCATATTTCTTTTCGTAATGTGCTTTTAAGCTCTTGATAGGATCGACAAAGGAAGCATAGAATTTCTTTTTCTCATTAAAGGCTTGTTTTGCACCATTGACACCTCTCTTATAGGTGGCTTTAACTTTGCTTACTTCATTATCGAAGTTGATATCTATTCCCTTCACTCTCTCTTCTAAGGCATTTGCTTTTTGATCAGTGAATGTGGACATGAACATACGATATTCATCTCTTCTTCTTCTCAAAGCCTCACGATCCTTATTTGTCTTTACGAATTCCTCATAAGATTGCTTTTCTTGAATTCTAAGGCCATTGTAAAGCTCGTTATTCTTAGCCTTGGCTTCTTTTACATCAGCTTTATGCTTTGCTTTCAACTCTTTTAAAGTATCGTCCTTTGCATGCTTAAGCTTTGCAATGCTCTCAGCTTTTTGCTTTTTCAAGCTTTCCAAGTCAAGTTTAGCCTTTTCTTGTCTAGTTTTAACCAATTCGGAATATGTGTTATTTCTTGCTGCTTGGTCTTCGATTCTATCGGCATTTTTGAATTCTTCAGGGATTGTGTTTTCGTAATCTCTCTTGTAATCTTCATGGGCCTGGGCAATTAATGCATCATATTTTTCTACAGCTTCTTTTTCTCTTCTTGCCTTTTCATCTAAGAACTTTTTGTTATTATTTGTTTGACTCAAGGCAGTCTTTAAATTGTAGAAGTTTCCATTGAAAGAGTCGAATTGATCGATAGGAGCGATAACTTCTTCATCATTCTCTGAAACACTGATACGTGAGAAATCAATTCCTATATTCATATTTGTGTTAGAAGGAACTTCTTTATCACTTAAGGCAAACACAACTCTTCCACCTATATCGAGGTGTAATAGCTTTACATCGCCAATAATTTCAGTCTTCAAACAAGTAGCTTTAATGTCGCCTCCATCCAATCTAAAAGCATCATTAGGGATGGACAATATTCCATCTTGTACTATCTTTTCTCCAAGAATGATTTTTGCTTCTTTTGGAAGAGGCAATTTAGCATTTAAGAAAGACAAATACTTTTCACCGTTCTCTCCAGAATCAATTTTACAATTGATTTTGTTGACTGTAGGTATACGAGGAACAATAGTTTCTTCGGTGTTTTTGTCGAAGAAATAAGTGTGATCCATATCCATGGATACATGAATGATTTTTCCAATTTGAATATCTTCTGGTATAGAAGGAACTTTAATGATGATGTTGGCTTCCTTGTCGGTCATCTCTTCATCATTCAAGTCGATTTCACCATAAATCAAAGCTTCACTTCCTAATTCCTCAAAGCGTGTTACTCTGACAGGCAAAGAAGCTTTTGTTTCCTCTGTAGAGATATGGAGGTGCTCACAACGGATACCCATTGTGATATCGTGTTTACCATCTAGATACAAAGGATTGACTTTAATAAAGTCATAGTAAGAAGTTTCCAACTCCTTTTCACTCTTATCGAGTTTTATTTTAACTATCTCTCCATCACGTTTGATTTTTCCGTTGAAGAAATTCATTTGAGGAGTTCCGATGAATCCAGCCACGAACTTGTTTGCAGGGAATTCATAAAGGTTCTTAGGTGTATCGAATTGTTGCACGGTACCTTTCTTCATAACGACGACTCTATCACCCAAAGTCATAGCTTCGGTTTGGTCGTGAGTGACGTATATAAATGTTGTCTTCAATCTTTGATGAAGTTTTGCAATCTCAGTACGCATAGATGTACGAAGCTTAGCATCGAGGTTAGAAAGAGGTTCATCCAAAAGCATGACCTTAGGATCACGAAGAATAGCTCTTCCCAAAGCGACACGCTGACGCTGTCCACCAGACATCGCCTTAGGCTTTCTATCCAACATCTCAGTCAAACCGAGGATGTTGGCAGCCCACATAACCTTTTGTTGAATGACATCGGAAGGAATGTGACGAAGCTTCAATCCGAATGCCATGTTCTCATAGACAGTCATTTGAGGATACAAGGCATAGTTCTGGAAGACCATTGCTATATCTCTATCCTTAGGTTCAACATCGTTTACGACTTGATTTCCGATGTAGAGTTCACCTGCTGATATCTGTTCCAAACCAGCAATCATACGAAGTGTGGTTGATTTACCACATCCGGAAGGTCCGACAAAGACTATGAACTCGCCATCTTTTATGTCGAGTGTCATATCGGAGACTGCCTTCACGCCTCCAGTATATACTTTGTAAATGTGTTCTAGTTTTACGCTTGCCATATATTTTCTCCTTATTTTGTTAGGAATAGTATCGAATACGGCTTCATCTCGAATGAATCGCCTTTATTTTCTATTGTAGTGTTGTCTATAGTTAATTCGTCAAGAACTTTTTCAAATCCATCGCTAGTTTTGTACGTGGATGCCTTAGTTCCATCGAAGTTATAGACAATTCTAACTTCTTTATCATCTACTTTTTTGTCTATTGAAAGAAGAAGGTTTTCTTTAGAATACTCATCAGAATTGTTTGTTATCTTTCCTTTTATAATAGCATCATTAGACATTCTAATCTTGTTAGCCTTTTTGATGTAGTTTAATAAGGAATTTGAATCTTCAATTTGATCTTTGACTGAGCCCATAGGATAAGTAGAAGGAATTGATCCACTAAAATCTTTACAGCTATATGAATCTCCCCATTCTATGTGAGTTCTTTTATCTGGGTCAGAATTACCACCTTGAGCCATTCCAATCTCATCACCATAATAACTGAAGGTGTTTCCGGTTAATGAAGCAAAGCAACCATATAAGAATTTTGCATCAGCAACTTTGGATCTGGTAAATCTTCCTGTGTCGTGATTTGATAGGAATGGAGCTGGTATGTTTCCATAACTATCTTCTATCATCGATTTCTCACCATCTAAGAAAGTAGATCTTTGACCTATTTTCTTTAGAACAGCTCCGATAAATCCGGATGCCCCTTGACCTGGAAAATAGAAGTAAGAATCAATATTTGTATTTTTATAGTAAGCATCGATTATACCATCACTACTCCAGTTCTCTGCGACTACATATCCGTACGGATTATCTTCTTTGACCCTCTTTTCTATCTTATTTAAGGCAACATAGTTTTTTGGACCATCACCCAAATAATAATATTTAACAGCGTCTAGTCTCAATCCATCAACTTTAACTTCATTCATGTAGTAATCGATTATTGAATTGAAGTATGTCCAAGCTAGATCTGAATCGAAGTTGAACTCAGGCATATCTGAATCGAATGTAGACTCTACATAGAAAGAATGACCATCAACTCTTCTAAAAATTTTTTCGCCCTGGTTTTGTCCTTTGTCATCGAATACATATAATCGACTATATTCTTCTATTTCATCTTGGCTTAATCCATTGAGAAGATTTTGTTCATTGCCATTAGCTTCCCCTTTTAATTTTGCATAAGCAGCTTTGGCTTTCTTATACATTGCATTTCTTCGAGAAGAGTGATTGATAGCCAAGTCTAGAATAACTTTGATGTTTTTTTCATGGGCTTTTCTCACCAGTGAAATCAAATCATCATTTGTTCCTAAGCTTGGGTCCACTTTTAAATAATCTTCTGTGTTATATTTGTGATAAGACGGTGATTGGAATATTGGCGAAAGCCAAATCCCTCTAAATCCCAAATCACTTATATAATCGAGTTTATCTTCGATTCCTTTCAAATCTCCGACACCATCTCCATTAGAATCAGCAAATGCTCCGACAAAGATTTGATAATAAGATCTATAGTTGTCGTCTTCATCAGGCTCTCTAGCTTGGCTAGAAGGTGGGACTTGGGTAGAAGGTTGGACTTGGCTAGAAGATGGACCTTCTCCACAGGAACTCAATATGAGGCAACAACTAGATAATAGTAAGAATATTTGTTTTTTCATATTTTATCCTTTGACTGCTCCACCAGTTACACCTTCTACATAATATTTCTGTAGCCAGAAGAATAAGGCTAAAATAGGAATTGATGTCAAAACACCACCGGCACAGAATGTAGGGAAGTAAATAAGAATTAAGTTCTTTCCTGAAATCATCTGTTGTAAACCAACTGCAACGTTGAACATATTAGGATTTCCTTGAGCGAGGTATGAAGCTTGCATATAGTCTCCCCAAGGTCCTACAAAGGCCATCAAGAATGTGTAGACGACAATAGGTTTAGATAGAGGAAGAATAATCTTAAAGAAGACTGTATTCTTGTTTGCACCATCTATCATAGCAGCTTCATCCAATGACTTAGGAACTGTATCGAAGTATCCTTTAGCAATGTAGTAACCCATTGCTGATCCGCTGATATAAATCAATATCAATGAATAGATATTTGCTGAAAGACCAATCATCTTAAGGACGAAATAGATGATGACCATACCCAAGAATCCAGGGAACATTCCAAGGATTAGCATGAGGTTCATCAAAGGCTTACGCATTTTGAAACGAAGTCTAGACAATGCATACGCACTAGCTAACTGCAAGATGGTTTGTATCACAGCAGTAATGAGTGAGATAGCGAATGTATTAAGCCACCATTTCCAAAAAGGATAAGTTGCTTCCTTTGAAAAATTGAACAATCTAGCGTAATTATCTAATGTCCATTGTTTAGGAAAGAAATCACTGAAAGAATAGGTGGTCCAATCTGCAAATGAAACTAAAATCAAATATACGAATGGGAATAACCAAATTATAGACATTATAATCAATATAATGTATATAGCTGTATTAGACGCAATCGTACGTCTACGATGTGAAGCAAGTTTTCTTGTTGAACTATTGTTCATAATTGGAAATCCTCCTCATTCTTAACTGATTTGGAGTTGTTGTAGAAAATCAAGGAGAAGAATGCTACTATAACGAAGACCATAATACCTAACACGGCAGCAGTTCCATAATCCTTGTATACGTTAGTCATACAAATCTTATAAATCCAGGTAATCAACAAGTCTGTTTTTCCGACACCATTTAATTGAGTAGGAACATTTGCTACACTGTATGTGAAGTTTGGTCCTCCCTGTGTCAACAAGTAAATGACGTTGAAGTTGTTGATGTTACCGACGAACTGAGAGATTAGGTAAGGTGTTGTGACAAACAACATATAAGGAAGAGTAATCTTGAAATATGTTCTTGCAGGTGAGGCACCATCAATCTTTGCAGATTCATATAAATCACCAGGAATGTTCATCAACAAACCGGTACATATCAGCATTGTATATGGTATACCTATCCAAGTGTTAATGAGGATTATCATTACTTTTGCAAGAGTTCCATCTATCAGCCAAGGAATATTACCATTTATCCATCCCCATTCTCTTAGGATTGAATTTACGAATCCTTGGTCTTGGTTGAACATACGGCTGACCAACAACAATGAAATGAACTGAGGAACGGCGATTGTTGTAATCAAGATTGTTCTCCACAACTTCTTCAATTTAATACCTTTCTTGTTGATCATCATAGCGACAATCATTCCTAAGAAATAGTTGGAGAATGTTGCAAAGAATGCCCAAAGCAAAGTCCAAAGCAAAACTTGACCAAATGTTTGAAGGAATACGGCACCATTTCCTGAATTTTCTGATGATTGACCGAATAATTGGGCAAAGTTTGATACTCCGACCCAATCAATCAAACTCTTTGGTGTCAAATGATATGTGTCATAATTGGTAAATGCTATCAAAATCATTATTGAAATAGGAATGATCGTGAATGTAACCAAGCCGACCATAGGAATTGAAAGCAATGTTCTATGATAGCTAGCATCTAAAATATCGTTCAATGTCTCTTTATCACTTGTCTTGATTCCGATTATTGAAGCTCTTTGTAGTTTCAATGAATCTTTTAATTGAGCAATATAAAGAAATGCCAATATCAAAATGAAGAAAATAGCAATTACAGAATAAATCAAAATCTGAAGTGAATCATCGTAATAATAATATACAGGTGCTCCATTTTGAATGACTTCAGTGTAACCCATTTGTCCAAATGTGCCTAAGGCACTAAGGTTTTTTGCACCGGCTAATACCATGAAGATTATGAAGAAAACTTCATAAGCGAAGTACAAACAACCTCTAATTATTTGGTGCCTGGTCATTTGGCCGAAGCCCATGATCAAAAAGGAAAGACGTGTACGCCAATCACCATAGACAGCAGCATCTTTAACTGTTTCTACAGGCGATATTAGTTTTTGCCCTAAATTACTTAATTTTGAAGGCAATTTTGAGCAAAAAGAGGCGGTTTTTTCTGGAATTTTTACAAAGAAATGACCTATATTGTAGAAAAATCTTTGAAATCCAGACAAAGACAAATACTCAATCTGTGTCATAGTTTCTCCCTCTTTTACCAAAAACAAGAGAGTCTTTGCTCTCTTGTATCAAATTGAACTGAATTAAATTATCTAATTTTACTTAGAAGCTTGGACTGATGCATCAAGCTGTTGAAGTTGAGTCATGATTTCATCATCAGTAACTGTCTTTGATGCATTCTCAAAAGCCCAAGTAGCAAATGTAGCAGGAGCAGACCAAATGTTTCCAGGAAGGTTAGCTTGAGCTAAACCATCAGCACTTTGATTTGCTAATGCACTGACTGCAGCATTGCTCTTGACTTTATCCATAGCACTGACTTTCTTGGCTGAAGGAGCCTGTTGAGATTCATCGAAACGAGCAGATTGTACATCATCGCTGGTAAGATAGTTTGCAATTCCATGCAATGTATTCAAACGCTCAGAGTTTCCACTAGACTTAGAAGGATTGACACCATAAAGTTTAGTTCCAGCAAATGAACGTATATGTTTGGTTTCTCCACCTTCTGTAGCATTAGGCAAAGTTGTAGTTTTAACTTTTTCAGCAGTATAAGCTGATTGATTTCCTTCGCTATCAGGAGATAATGCCCAAGCACCATTTACACAGAATGCTACGTCATTAACTCCAGGAGCATCTTGAGTATATACCAAAGCTGGACTCTTCATAATCTTCAACATCATCTTAGCTGCCTTCATACCTTTTTCAGAAGCAAAGTCTGAAGTGACCTTCTTGACTGCACCATCTCTATTGTATTCAACATTGAATGATGCACCAAATGTTGTTAAAGCACCGACAGTGTAGAAGGCTTCCTTCAAATTGTAAGCCAACTTTTTGCCGTGATCCTCACAATATTTCAACCAATCCTCAATATTATCGACGATGGCTCCAGCCTTATTGTCATGTACGATGGCATTGATTCCTTCCAAGCTTGAATCATAATATGTGAAGTATCCATTTGAAGCTGTGTATGCATATCCGACTAATTCGCCATTGAATGTTGCTGATGCATATGCAGTTTCAGACAAAGTTGTCTTCAATTTGTCTGCATATTCATCAGGTACTGTTGCCAATGCACCAGCAGCGGCTAAAGGAGTGCTCTTATCACAAGAGAATGAATATAAATCAGGAGCTGTTTCTGCAGTCCAGTCAGCAACCTCGGAGTCGATTTTATCTTCTCCGTGAGCGGTGTAGGTCAATTCATATTTGCTATCAAGCTTTTGAGCCTTCAAATATTCATTGGCTTTTCCCATGACGAATGTTCTTTGATCTTCAGCACCGGATAAAACAAGTGTCTCTTTCTTTGCAGGTGTTGGATCAGGCTTGGATGTATCAGTTGATTCACTGGTTTTAGATCCACAGCTTGCTAAACTTCCCAAACTAACAAGGCACATTAATGTGCACAAAATTGAATTTTTCTTCATTTTGATTACCCTCCTTGGAATCTTTGATTGTGAAGAACGTTTGAAACTCGGTAAGAGGTTTCAAAGTGACTCTATTTTAGCAAACAACTTTTAAATGTAAATTACTAAAAAGTAAAAAATAGTAGCTTTTTTATCCTCCTAAAGGCAATTTATGAACTAAAGTTCTAAACTTAGGCAATAAAACTTTAAATAATAAGTTTTATGGTTGCTTTTCAAATCTAAAGTAATTCTATAAACATTCACAAATTTTTAAAATAAAACTTGGTATTAGAAAGGCTTTTCAATTATTTTCACTAAAATTTTAAAAAAAGGCCTTGCATTTAGGCCTTATTTTTATTTAATCCTTTATTACTATATATCCGTAAGAACTAAGTCTGTTCTTGCTTTTGTCATAGTTATGCTCGATAACTACCTCATTTATATCTTCATTTAAATCTATATAGTCTTTTCTTGTATTTAATAATACTTTATAAGACTTCTTTTCATCTATATATCTTTTAATAACAAGTAAATCTTTATAGGTTTCTATCTTTATTCTTCCAGTTATGAACTCGTCTAGTTGTTTTAAAGACAATATAGATTTATAGGTGTTTTGAAATTCTTTGCTTTTATCCAAAGAATTCCAATCTATAGGTGCTCTATTTAATGGATCACTTCCACCTTCCATTCCTAGCTCATCTCCATAGTAAGACATGAACATTCCTGGATATGATACAGCTAATAAGGTTGCTAATAGTGTTTTATCTTCATTACCTTCAGCTAAGGTTTTGAATCTTGGCGTATCATGAGAGGAAATCAAATTGAACATAGATAAATCGTTGTTCCATGAATATCTAGCTAATAAATCTATCAATCTTTCTCTAGCTGTTCTGGCATTTATTATTTCATTTGCTATTAATTCTATAGCAATCTTTCTAAATTGATAATTCATGACTCCATCGAATTGATTCCCTTCAAGATAGTTTTCACTTGCCATCCAATCCTCTCCTAGCATCAAAATAGATGGATTTATGGATCTTAATGTTTGATGTACATTGATCCAAAATACATGAGCTACTTCATCTGCGACATCAAATCTCCATCCATCTATGTTGTATTTAGATGTTATTGTGTTCAAAACTTTACAACCAAATTCTATTACTTTAGGGTTCTCAGTTCTTAATTTTGGCATGTATCCTGCAGTTCCAAAAGTAAGATAATTCATTTTATTGAAATCCGGTTTTCCATCACAATAATAGAAATCGAAGTATTTCGATTCCTTTCCATTTTCCATAACATCCTGGAACATATCATTTTTATAAGAAGAATGATTAAATACACCATCTAAAACTATCGACATTCCATTAGAATGGATTTTATCGACTAACTTCTTAAAACCTTTTTCGCCACCAAGTCTATCGTCTATCTTCAAATAATCTTCTACATCATATCTATGGTTTGATGACGATTTGAATATAGGTGTTAAATAGATGGTTGTAATTCCTAAATCTTTGAGATATTGAAGATGATCTTCTATTCCTTTAAAGTCACCTCCAAAGAAGGAGTTGCTGTTTGGTGTGTTACCCACTTTTAGATTTACATCCTTCATACAAGGCTTCGAATAATCACCTATTGCGAATCTATCTGGGAAGATTTGAATAACAGCTCCTTTTTTCCTTGCTATGGAAGGAATTATTGTTTCTTCGCTATCGAATATATGACATATTTGAAAGAAATTATCTATAGGATCTTTATTTTCATTTAAAGTATGAAGTCCATCGCTGAAGAAATAGCCTTCTTTGTTGTCCTCAGCTAGTTTTACTTTAAAAGCATAGGTAAATCTTCTGTCATCCTTTAGCTTTAAAGTCGATTCAAATACTTGAATAGAATCATTTTCTAATTCTATCTTCATAGGCTCTGATTCTAGGAGTGGACTGTTATATTTCTTAGCTCCGTAAATAACTTTAGCTTCAGATAAATAGCCCTTTTTTGCTAACAATCTTATAGAGACACTTCCATCCTCATTAGTCCATCTAAAATTCTTACTTTGATAATGAAAAATATTTAAATTTGCCATAACTTCCTCCTAAGATATATAAACCTTCTCGTATATCTTAACAAGCAAATTACAAAAAGTGGAAATAATGAGATTTTTCTAATTTATCGGATGCGTTTCAGGCATCCTATTTTTTCTTAAAATCGATATATTAGTTTTTCTTTAATATAAAAAAGCAATGCCGAGGGGGATTGGCATTGCTTTTAGTTTTAATATACTTTCAAATAGAATCAACTATGCATTTAAAGAGTTACGGAAAGGTTCAGCTTTAGCACGAAGCTTAACGAACTCAGCTTCAATCTTCTCTTCACGCTCCAAAGCCTTATCCTTCTTAGCTTTTTCAGCTAATTCAGCCTGGTGTCTTTGCTCTTCAGTCATAGCATCCAACTTGGCTTTAGCTTTAGCATCAGCTTTGGCCTTCTTTTCTGCCTTCTTAGCATTAGCATAAGCTTTCTTTTCGGCGGCGGACTTAGCCTTTTCAGCTTCTTTAGCTTCGTAAGCGGCTAACTCATTCTCGTAATTGAGACCCTTCTTTTCACAACGAGCTTTGAGTTCGTTGAGATCGTTTTCTCTAGACATTCTCTTGGATTCTTCTTCTTGAAGCTTCAAGGTCTCTTCGGCAGAAACATAGGTTATGCCCTTAGCTTCTGCAGCGGCTTTTTGATCGGCTACGATAGTTTCATGGTCGATCTTAGAGAACTTCTCGACGTTCATGAAGAAGAAGAGGATAGCAATACATGCGTAGCAGATTGTTTCTCCACCGATGAATGTCCAAAGTGTAGCTTGTTGGACATTGCCCAAATTATGCGTGAGGTCTGCACTATCATATCCGGCAGCAACAAGAACGGCGTTGATTATTCCGTTGGCGATTCCAGTCATACCGGCCATGATAGCTCCGTAGACTGTCATGGTCAAACCATCAGTACGAATTCCATATACAGCTTCTTCATGATCGAGCATATCAGCCATCAAAGCAAGGGAGATATACATAGCAGGAGTGCTTCCTAAAGCCTTGATGACGAATGATGTAGTTACAAGAGCGAAGTTTGAAGGATCGATGAAACCAATAGCTCCACCAATTACTGAAATAAAAGCACCGAATAAGATTGACTTGCCTTTTCCAATCTTGTTAGCCAAAGGCCATACGAGCAACATACCTACAGCAGTAGGAATAGCACCGATGATTGAAAGGGTTCCTTGGAAGGTTCCACCATTAGCGGCAGAGTATTCTCCGTTGATGGGAAACCAAGACTGGCAGTAGTAAATCTGTGAGCAGTTCTTCAACATACCACCGAGTTGGTAGAGGAAGAAGAAACAGATGATAATCCACCAATATTTGTCTTTCAAGCATACTTTAGCTTGCTTGGAGAGAGGAACAGCTTTCTTTTGTTCGGCTCCATCGCCTTGTTGCAAGGAGAAGGACTCTTCAGTGATTCTTTCACGAGTGAAGTAGTACTCGATGATAGTTCCGATGAAGGTGATTACCATCAAAGCGATGACGAAGATTCTCCAATGGTCGTAAGAAGCTTGAGAATCAATTCCACCCTCCTTATCGACAAACAACAATCCCATGAAGAAAGGAAGAATCATGGAAGTCAATCCCATAGCTGCCAAAGCGGTAGCATTGGAGATTGTAGCCAACAAAGAACGATCAGAACTATTTCTTGTAGATAGAGTGACCAATGAACTATGTGGTGTGTAATAGAATGGATAAGCTACAGCAAACCAAAGGTTGTATCCGATGGCGAATACTACTAATGTGATAATTGAAGTAGGGGATTCTTCAGTATTAAAAGGTGTAGCTATGAACAAGACAATTAATGCGACGACAGACAAGACTGCGGAAAGCAAGAGAATAGGACGAGCTTTTCCTGCACGGGTCTTTGAATGGTCCATCAAACGTCCGACGACAATGTTTCCTAAAACGACGAAGATGACTGAAATAATAGGAAGCCAAGTTAAGAAGTCCTTGGCCCAAACAGTCATGTTGAGTACATCTGTCATGTACTTATTCAAGTAGCCTGACAAGATAGAGTTAGAAAGAAGTGCCAAAGTAGGTCCTACAAAGTAACCGAGAGCTCCTTCAGGGAAGATCTTAGCTTTTGCAGACTTCACCTTGGTTGAAAGAAGAGGATTGTCGAAGAAGCTCTTCTTTGCCTTTTTTTCTTTTTCTTGAGACATAATGTCCCTCCTAAGATGATGTTTGCTTAGATTCAAAGTAAGCACTATCAATATAATAGGTAAGGGCTTTAGGTTTCATAATTGTTGCCCAACTTGTAATTATTCTTGCTTAACTTGAAATCGATATCATCAGCATTAGATGAAGTTCCATCATCATTCTTGACCTTGGTTCGGGTAATGCGGAATCTCTCGTCACTTTGAAATGTAATTTTGTATCTGTATCGCTCCAGCTTCCATAACAATAATAGTATGTGTTGAAGTTGAGATATAGAGCAGAGAATATATATCCACTTTCTGCACCATCTAAAGTTAAACGTGTGACCAGTGAATTTTAATCCACAAGAACCAGTTCAACCTCAAAGCCAGAACATTGTTCTTTTAGCTTTAGAATTAGCACATGTATAGTAGATATTGTAGTCACCTGGATCTGTGACTTCATCTTGTTCCCAAACTGGAACTATTTCATCGTCATAGATAGGATCATCAGGATCTATAGGAATAGTATCCTTTGGAACTTCTGTTGTGGCTGGTCCATCAACGAACTCTCTATCTTTCGATGGTGTGGTAGGATTTGTAGGCTGTCCACCAGTATCTTTACAATTTTCTTTCATAATTTTATATAAAAAGCTCAGGGTTGTCCTGAGCTTTCTTACCGAGTTTCAACTACTTATTATTAGGCGTTAGCTTTCTTAGCTTCAGCTTCTTTCTTCAACTGCTTATTTAATTTTTTCTTCTCTCTTCCAGCCTTGAAGTATTGATGCAATCCTTTGTGGAAATGTCCGTTGAACATCATCAAGAGACCTTGAAGTTGATCCCATGAGATGGCACCGTTTGTCATTCTAGACAAGACTTTGACGGTCTGGTTAGATACACCCATGATCAAGGTATCAGCCATCTTTTCGTTTCCGAACTTTCTGAACATCTTGGTCAAACCGGAGATTACATGAGCGAAGAATCTTCCAGTCCAGCCCTTTGCATATTTGAGGTCAGACATAGTAGTGTTTGAGGTGATTTCGATTCTTGTCTTTCTCTTGTTCAACCATGTGAAGGTGTGAGGAGGAATAGGTCTTCCCAACAACTTCTCAAATTCAGCATCGGGAACATTTGTTACATCGCCAGTGAAATAGTGAGGAAGCTCTTCTTGTGTATAAGGAAGAGGTGCATTTGTTCCTTCGACATGGAATGAGGTGGTCAATTGCATGTCGACACTTGAAGAACCTATTGAAATTTCATAGTCTCCAGTTTCGACTTCCCATTTGTTTGTCTTGGTGTTGAAGTAACGGAATGACTTATCATCGAAAGGAATGAAGACTTCTTTCTCTTCTCCAGGAAGCAAGTTGGTCTTAACAAATCCTTTGAGTTCACGTACAGGACGAACGATTCCAGAGTTAGGAAGTCCGATGTAGAGTTGGCTGACTTCCTTACCTTCTCTATCACCGACATTCTTCACCTTGAAGGTGACACCCTTCTCGTCAACTTTGATATTAGAGTATTCGAACTTGGTGTAGGAGAGACCAAATCCGAAAGGATAGCAAACTTTGATATTTCTTGTGAGATAGTAACGATATCCGACAAATAATCCTTCCCTATATTCAGAAGTCACATCCTTTCCAGGATAGTAGTTGAATGAGGGTACATCCTTGTATTGGCAAGGGAAGCTCTCAGACAATTTTCCAGAAGGATTTACTTTTCCGGTGATGATATCGACAATGGATTTTGCTCCGGATTGTCCACAGAGTGATCCATAGACGATAGCGTCGCTGTTGTCACGAATAGCACCTAATTCTACAGCACATCCACAGGAGAGAATGGTGACGATTTTCTTTCCAGTAGCTCTTAAAGCCTTGATCAAATCGATTTGGTTTTGAGGGATGGCATAGGTGGTTCTATCCATACCTTCGACTTCGGAGAATTCATCCAATCCTAAGTAGAGAAGGACTACATCAGACTTTGCAGCCAAAGCCAATGCTTTTTTTACTAATCCCTTCTTGGTCTTTCTTCCAATTCTCTTGAAACCTTCCTCGTATCCGATGAAGTTCAAGCCTGAAGCTTTGATAGCTTCGAGACCTGAGACGATTTCAGAAGGATTGATGATGGAAGAACCTGCACCTTGGTAACGAGGATGCTCTGCAAAATCACCGATAACTGCAACTTTGACATCATTGTTCAAAGGAAGTATATTTCCTTCATTTCTGAGCAAGACTACGGATTCATCCATAGCTTCCTTAGCGATATCTGCATCTTTCTTGAAATCGACAGGCTGATCTTTGTCATAGGAAGTCTTGGTCTTGAAGACTAAATCCAAAAGGTAGTTGACATTTTGATCGAGGATGGATTCATCCAATTTTCCGTCTTTGATGGCTTTGACAATTTCTCTATTGGTCTCACCGACAGTGGTAGGCATTTCGAGTGAATTCATACACTTCAAACCTTCGACTCTGTCGTTGTTTCCACCCCAGTCAGTCACTACGACACCGTCAAAATTCCATTCATCTCTCAAGATATCCATTTCGAGATGCTTGTTTTCGTTTGCAAAGTATCCATTTAAGGAGTTATAGGCGGACATGATGCAAAGTGCTTGTCCTTCCTTGACTGCGATTTCGAAGTTTGTGAGGTAGAGCTCACGGAGTGTTCTCTCATCCACGACTGAATCCATGGACTCTCTCTTCAATTCTTGGGAGTTGGTGGCAAAGTGTTTTACACATGCAGCGATTCCGTTGGATTGGATACCTCTGATGTATCCAGCATCGATCTTACCAGCGAGGTAAGGATCTTCGGAAGAATACTCAAAGTTTCTTCCACAAAGTGGGTTTCTCTTGGTGTTGCATCCAGGTCCTAACAAGACAGAGACTCTTCTAGCCTTGGCTTCTGCACCGATTGCAGCTCCGACTTTTTCGGAAATCTCTGGATTCCAAGAATTTGTGACTGCTGCGACTGAAGGAAAGCAGGTAGCCTTCAAAGAAGCATTCAATCCCAACTGGTCTGAATCACCAGCTTGTTTTCTAAGTCCGCTAGGGCCATCAGATAACCAAATCGAAGGAATTCCAAGTTCAGGAATATCCATAGTTTCCCAAACTGACTTTCCTGACATCATTGAAGCTTTCTGCTCAACTGTCATTTTCTTAATCAAATCTTCATGTTTCATTTCGATATCCTCTCTATAAAAGGGTGAAATCCTTTACTTGTGACGTATATATCATAATATTGTTTTATTGAAAGCACTTTTACAAAGCCTTACATTTCTTAATTTATTTCCTAAACTTAGATAGAAAAATCAAATCGGATAAAAAAAGGATGTGTGATTGAACACATCCTTTTTAGATTCCTAATTTTTACTAGTTTAGAAGAATGTTCCTCTAGCTTCTTCCTTGACTTCCTTGCTGGCAGTGAAGGGGATTCTAGTGGTGTATCCGTCTTTAGCAGCGACGATCATCTTGGTAGGCCATTGCATGATGTCATGGTTCCACTTATAGATAGTATCGTTGTATTGCTCTCTAGCAGCTGTGATTTCCTTTTGGAGGTAGGAGTTTTGTCTCAAGCACTCTTCGAGTTCGTTATGAGCTTTGAGGTCAGGATATTGCTCGAAAGCAACGTTGATTTGACCGAAGAGCTTGTCGATGTTAGCGTTTGTCTCATTTCTGAGATTGTCGTCAGCAGCTTTTCCATTTCCACTTCTATAAGCAGCAATCTTTGTGTAGGTATCCTTGTCGAGATCGATAGCCTTGTCCAAGAGCTTGGCAGCGTTCTTCAAGATTTGGACTCTTTGTTCCAAGAAGTTGTCAATTGTTGAAGCATCGTGTTGAACCCTTTGCTCCAAAGAACGGAGGTGGTTTCTAGCCTTTTGCTTCATGACCAAGAATATTACTCCTGGAATGATTCCACATATCCACAACAAAACTTCGAAAATCGTGGATCCTACTCCGACTTTGACAGGAATTTGCTTTTGAATGACGTTGACATCTCTTCCTTGCTCGGCGATAGGGCCATTTACTTCATCTAATGGGTTTGCCATAATTTTTTGTCCTTTCTTTTTTATCTAATAGACTCGACTTTCATCATTGTTCTTTTTTTGAACAAGTAAAGAATTACATATCTTCATCGACTATTTTACCATAACTTTGGTCTCTTTCACCACCAAGTGGAAAGCCTAGATTCCAACGATATCTGAAAATAGTTTGGTTTGTGTCTTTCATAGGGTATCTTTGACCATATCTCATGACTGACTCTTCTTCACCTTCCTTCTTTTCGGGTTTGAAATCTTCTATATGGATGAATGTTTGTCTTGCTGCTTCAACATATTCTTTCCAAGGAACATCGACAGGATATAATCTTCCATTACCGGCCATGACCATGTCGACATATACCCTATCGTATACTTTGTTTGAAGTCGACAATACAGAGTATTGATCAGTAGATTTATTCTTTCCATCAAAATTGACTTTGAGTATCTGATCTGTAGAGGTTTCGGCAGGTCTAAAGACATCTAAGTCATCGTAGTTATTTACAACAGTCTCAGCCTCATATCTAGATACATTAGGTAGATCTTCATCGACATTGAATTCCCCACCTTCTGTGGTTTGATACAAAGGTATAGCTAATAGTGGAATAAGATCGAAGAATATTGAATCGAAGACTCTTTGTATTTCATCTACAAAGTCTTTCTTTAATTCATTGAAATCGTAGTTCACATAGAATCTTTCATAGTTGTAGATTGCACCACCATGAGCAGAACAAATGATGTTGATCTTATGTTCCTTGTAGAAGCCAAAATCATCACCAAATCCTGCTTTTCCAGTCAATATTTCCAACATGTTTTGCTGAGCTAAAGGTGTGAATAATAATCTATATTGAACTTCGTTGTTTCTATCATAGGCCTTAAACATGACTTCAAACTTAGTATTTGCTAAAGGAGTGAAGTTTCTTCCTTCTTTGATGGCTTGATCAGCAAGTCTGTTCAATTCTTTCTCACCTTTCTTAGCTATTTTTTCTGCTTCAGCATCGGAAATCTTTCCAGTCATGTTTGGAGTTCTAGTAAAGGTTAAGTCTGGTGCTGCAGTATTTCCGTATATTAGGTAGGAATTAACTCCATATGTAGGACAAGGTGCAGTGTAATGTCCGATCAATGTTTCAGTCACAGTTCTAGTATGGAGATCTCCATCTGAATCTCTATATGTTTCAGTATAAGTGACAACTCTTGATCCGGTGTATGTCTGACTCACTTTGTCCATTCTCTTCACATTCAATCTTATGAACGGATTACCCTGGATTGATCCAGATTGTACATCGACTATACATTCGTTTTTGGAAAGGGATTCACTATATTGATATACTTTCTCCAACATTCTTAGCTTTTGTGGAGTTAAGTAATCATCTAATTCAAAAATGTCTGTAGTCTCTTTTAAGACTTTTTTGAAATCGCTGAAATCAAAGTAATTGTAGACATTTTTCAAAGAGTTATAGACGTTGTTGTAAGCTTCACTAGCTTTGTCGCCACTTTCCTTAGCTATTAAGGCTAGAGCCTTTATCTTTTTGTTGTAATAGAAGATATTTAAACAAAGACAAGCGATGGCGATTGCACCACTTACTAATGTGGTGATTAAGCCAGGAATTATATTTCCATCTGGCGTTTTTGAATTTCCTACCCACATGAGGATTCCTATAATCATAGCTATAAGACCGATTGCCATGACAACGTAGAAGAAGTTTCTCCACCCTTTTAGTTTCTTCAATCTATATTCATTTGCGTTGTGATCATCTCTAGCTGATCTATATTTCTTACTTAGATCTTCATTCTCACCGGTGTTAATATTGGCTTTCTTCAACATTTCATCGATGTATTTTTCAGCATTTTCTTTTAATTTGGGCTTAAGTTCATTCAGATAGTAATCTATAGGATCATATTCATCACCATTTGTTAACATATTCCTACCTCCCATCGTAATGAATAAATTATACAAGAAAAAAGAGGATTTTTGTAAATCCTCTTTTATATTCTCTTCGATGCAAATTTTAAAAAGTAGGCTTTCTAAGAATATCTCTAACTAATCTATAGAAAGCAAAGTATATGCAAATCAACTCCAAACGTCCTGCAAACATTCCAAATACTAAGACCCATCTTATCGCTACAGCATTAGCAATAGGAAGACCTACGCCGGTTGTAACTCCAACACTCAATCCAGTACCAGACAATGCGGATGCAAACTCGAATATGCATTCGATAGCCGAATATCCATCGGTATTCTTTCCTAATATGGTTATTATTGTGCCTCCAACCATCATGATAGTTACATAAAGAATCAAATAACCATAGGATTCTAAGAAATCTAATTTGTTGATTTCTTTACTTTCTCCTAGTCTATATATTGTGTGGGGATAGAATTTTCTCTTTGAAGAAAGTCTATCTCTTAAAGACCAATATAAAGCTTTGTAGGCTACGACAAATCTATATTGCTTTACACCACCTGCTGTAGATCCCATTCCACCACCGATGGTCATTGCTATGATGGATAGAATTAAAGCAGCTTCACCTAATTGTTTTATATCAGTCGTAGTAGAGAAACCAGTAGTAGTCAAGGCAGAAAAATATAGGTATGTTCCTTCTCTCCAAGAATCTAATACTGAGAGTTGTTGACTTAAGGAAGTGAATATAGAAGTGTAGAACAAAGGAATCATAATAATGCTTAAGATCAAGAAAAATTTTATTTCTGAATCTTTTAGTATCTTCTTCAACTTTCCTTTGAATAAGAAAAGATGTAATACGAAATTTGTTCCACCTAGAAGCATCAAAATAACAGATGTTATATTTATTGCTAATCCATTTACTGGCCAACCAGTAATAGAATTATATCCACCTTCTTTTATTATTTCAGGTATACCACCTTCTCTAGTTGAAAAGCCACCTGTGGCAATAGCTGCTATCGCATGGTTGATGGCATCGAATGGTTCCATCCCTCCTATCAACCAATAGGATAGGAACCCAAGAAAGATATATCCAATATAAATCAACAAGATCAATCTTGCAGATTTTGCTAGGTTTGGCATAAGCTTGTCGTTATGGCCCTCGGCTGTATAAAGCTTTAACCCATATTTATCTGAAATTGCGGAAGTGACAATCAAGACCAAACCTATTCCACCAAACAATAGTAATATGCTTCTATAAAATGTGTAGATATGGTATCCGGGGTAAGACATATCAAAGTTAAAGACAGTCAAACCTGTACTAGTGTATCCGGAAGTGGATTCAAATACGGCATCTGAGAAATTCATCCTATATTTAGCAAAGTCAGGAGTTGTATATCCTCTTAACATGAATGGTACGGATCCAATAAGAATAGCTGATAACCATATCATGACTAGTAATGCTGAATCTTGGAATTTTTCTAGTTGTGTTCTTTCACGTTTATAAATCAAAAGAAATAGCAAGAATCCTAATCCTATCGAACTCATTCCCGGTATGAAAAAACTTAACCAGCAGTTTGATTCACCTGGATAAAAAGCAAGTAGAATCAAAGGGAGCATGGTGATGATTCCTATTAATATTAGGAATATTCCCAAATAACCGAAAATTAATCTATAACCTTTAGCTTGCTTTTTCATTATTGCACAACTTTCTTTTCTTTTTGTACGAACTTGATAATGTCTTTTTGTTCCTTAGGAGAAGAGACGATAAAAAGCTTATCGTTTGGATAGATGGTGGTTTGTCCGTTAGGAATTATGACGCTGGGCTTTCTATAGACGCATGAGATTGTTCCGGTCTTAGGAAAGTTTATATCCATAATTTTTCTTCCACTCAATTCATAGTTTTCTTTAACAATGATTTCAGTTAAAACAATTTTATCATCTTCAAAAGACATGGATTTAGTAAATTTCTCAAGTGAAGATTCACTAAAAATCGATGAAGCTAAGATTTGTGTTGATGATACAACACTATCTAGACCTAATTTCCTAAACAATTCAACATATGAAGGGTCGTTCACTGTACAAATACATTTCTTGACATGGAAGACTTTCTTTGCCAACATGCAGCTTACAAAGTTATCCGTATCTTCTTTTCCTAACGCTATGAAAAGATCAGCTCCTTCGATATGGGCTTCCCTTAGTATTGAAGTCTTGTACGGCTCACCATAGATGACTGGGATTTGATTGGATTTGACTAGATATTGAACTATATCTTTTCTCGAGTTGATGACAATCAACTCGTTTCCTATCTTTCTAAAGGCTTTGATGACATAGTCAGCAGCAGAGCTGCCATCAGCTATTACTATTCTCATTTCTTTAAGCCTCCATCATTCTTTTCTCTTATATCTAAAAATTCTTCTAAAGAGAGCTTGAAAGGATAGATTGCATGGACGTCACAGTTTTCTAATAGAACTTCCAAGTTAGGATCGTCCAATCTAACGTAGATTTGAGGAACGTTGTATATTTTTCTAGCGACTAATGCCAAAAAGACATTGGTGTTATCATCACCGGTGGTGATGATTATTTCTTTTGTTGAAGTTATGTATGCTTCTTCGAGAAGAGACATATCAGTGGCATCTCCAACAAATGTATAACCACTAAATCCCTCGGATAGTTTTTCAAAAGACATTGGATCAGAATCCATGATCATAACGTTTTTTCCGCTGGAGGAATCCTTGTTAGCTATGGAAGAACCAAGTCTTCCACAGCCGATTATTAGAGTCTTGTTCTTTAAGAGACCGCTGTTTTTCATCAATTTATCACCTATCCTTTAATAATTGAGTTAGTATTTCTTTCGACTAAACTAAGTTATATTTTAACACTTAACATTAATTCTAGGTTAATTTATGATTTAAAGTGCTTTTATAGCTGAAATTATCAATATTAAGTGAATATAGTTTCTTCCTAGAAGTTTTTAAAATTTTTGAGAAAGGAATTATTTGTCTATTTAGATTTCTTTAATAGAATAAACACTTCTAAATTCGGTATAACATTTTGCCGAGTGGTATAAAAAGCAAAGTGAAAAGTTATGAGTGGAAAACACGAAGAAAAGATAGTGATGCTAGTAAAGATTGTTCATTTAAAAATTATCCAACTATAGAAGGATGTACATATCATTTGGAGAAGAATAAAAATGTTATTAATGACAATGTAACTTATGTTACTTTGGAAATTTATATTGACGGAGCTAACAAACCAATAATTTCAAATACTCTTACAATTACTGCTTTAAAAAAATATTAGAACGAATTTAGATATAAATCTATTTTTATTGTTAGTCTTACTTAGAAATATTACTGCGTATTACCTTTTCCCATTATAATTTTTTGCATTTGCTGATTGAATAATCTATATCCATTTTACGAACTTTATCTTCTTAAAATTTAGTACCCAAATGTTGATGACCACACAATGCATCCACACTTTGCAATTTATATGCTTTTGAAGTAATAGCTGTATGTGTTGCATTTTTCAATTTCATATAAAAACAAAAGCTTGATTAAGCAAGATAATTTAATCAAGTAAACTTATTAAACTCAAACTAGAATGTTTCCTCATTACATATCAAAAAAGCAGCTAAATTGCATCCATCAAGTACATAGCAATCATAAGTATGACTTTCCTTATAAGTAGTCGGTTGATACTTCCAATCGAAAACCATACCAGATTCATTGTAGTCATAGTAGCTGCAATAGATTTTGCCATCAGTGGTTTCAAAGAATTTGTCCCAAGCTCTTTCTCTTTCAGAGTTTGGCTTTAAGAAATCACCTTTCTCTTTGTGGAATGGTGTTAATTCAACTTTATCTGAATATTTCCATATATACATTACAGGTAAGTTGTAGTATTTATAATTACCTTCAAATCCTAGATCCCACCAAAAGATAACTTGTTCTCCCACTTCAAAGTCTTCTAATGTTAAGCGATTAGTTTCCTTTTTCTTGTTGTAACTGATATTTGTATCTATGGCTGAATAGAACAAGACATCAGGTTCTTTTGTGGCTCTAGTAACACAAAGATAATGTGCGAATCCAAATCTATCAGAAACAAAATACTTATTTTCGCTATTTTTTCTTAAAGTACCTTTCTCATAGCCGTAGAGTTGATAATCGCCTAGATAAGCCGGTTCTGTGTGTATAAGGTTAGTAATATTATCTTTAGACGAACAAGAGATTAAACTCAAGGTAATGAATAGACAAGGTAAATATTTATATTTATTCATAATTTTTAGTGCTCCTTAATGCTGCTACTGTGGTAGAGGAATGATAATCCAAGGAAGTAATATAATCTTTCGAATAATCTGCTTTCATACCAGTTACACCAGACATAAGCATTGAAAAGAATAAAATCGAATTTCCAATATCTATCATAAAAGATACCTCCTGATTTTTATTATATACCAAAATTAATTTAAAAAAATAACAAATATATATTTTTAATGAAATATTTTTTTACTAATGATAAAAATGATATATTAAAAAACAAAGCAGAATTGGATTTTATTATCTTTTTACATAAAGCGAAAAAATACTAAGAGAAGAAAATGTGATCTAAACAAATGGCTATGAACATAAATATTCACTTATGTGGGTAAAATTTTAAAAATGACTAGTATTTTTTTATTTTGCTGGATTGATAAAAAAAGTAAAAGAACTCTCCATATTATTTTGGTATGAGAAATCAGAGGGTTAATTACTTTTTAAGTAATCTGTAAATTAAATTTTAATGTATTAAATAAATATTGATTTATATTCTAAATAATATTTTTAGTATTTAGTTACTGCTTTTTCTTGTTAATAATAGAATATACATCCCGTGAAATTAGTCTAAAAATAAAATTAAGCTGTAAATTAGCTTTTGTTAGGATACTGTTGATTTTGGAGTTTGTTTGCTTAAAATAGTCGATATAAAAGGGCTTACGAAGCATGTTTAGAATAGCTATTATCGAAGATGACAAGGTCTGTATGAACAAGTTGGCGGATTACATCAAGCAGTTTTCTAGTGATGAGAAAATAGAATTATCTATTGAAACCTTCAATGATGCACCTTCTTTTCTCTTTAGTTTTCAACAGCAATATGACATCATCTTCACAGACATAGATATGCCAAAGATTAATGGCTATGATGCTAGTAAGATGATAAGGGAGAAGGATGAGAATGTCGTATTAGTCTTTGTGACCCAACTTACTCAATACGCTATCAAGGGTTATGAAGTAAATGCCTCTGATTACATTCTAAAGCCAGTAGAATATGACTCCTTAAAACTAAAGATGAAGAGATTCATTAAACTGGTTTCTAAGAAAAACGAAGATATGATAACAATCTCTACTTCTACTGATGAAAAAGTAGCTATAAAGTTGAATTCCTTGATTTATATCGAAAGCGATGATCACTTATTGAAGTATGTCACTAATGATAACGAATATTATTCATTTGGTTCTTTAAAGAAATGCGAAAGTAAATTTCCTTCTCTATTCTTTAGATGTCATGCTAGTTATCTAATAAATTTATCTTATGTGGAAAGACTTGAAAAATATACTATCCATTTGAAGAATGGATTCAATATTCCTCTTTCTCGTTCTAATAAGAAGGAGTTTATGGAAGCTATTCAAAACTTATATATGAACGGAGAATGATATGCAACTATTCCTAGGCCACTTTTCTTTTATCACACCCTTGTTCTTTGGCTTATTTCTCTTTGGAATGAGAGTTCCAAAAAGAAAGTATTACTGGATCAAACTGATTTCTTGCTATGTAGTTACTCTATTGTTTTTTGCATTAGTTATGGACAAGGTAGTGAGCTTTGCTATTGATAGTAAATTAGCAGAGGAATGGATTCTATCCATACGAGTTTCATTTGCTTTCTTGGCATATCTATTTTTGTTCTTATCCAGCTTTATAATTTTTAAGACAAATTTCTTCCTTCTCTTTTATCTTGTGACTTGTTCATATTCCGCCCAACATTTATCTAGAACATTAGTTTCTATTGTTGAACTTTATATTCCTGACTACAACATGTATGTCGACCTTCTTCTTTGTCTCCTCTTTTGGTCTTTAGTCTTTTTCACTTGTTATTGGATATTTGAAAAGAAACAAAAGAATATAGAATTGACTGTTTCTAATGAGATTCAGCTCTTGATTGGATCTATTCCTATCACATTTTCTATTTTTCTGAATTCTTTTGGATCTGCTGAATTGACGACTCGTCATAGCAAAGTGATATTCAATATTTTTGTCCTTTGCACTACATTCTTGAGTCTTTTCTTGGAATACTTGATGACTAGAGGTAAGGATATAGAGCAAGAGAACTTGAAGATTAAAAGAATGCTCAAAGAACAAAGGGAGCAGTATTATTTCGAAAAGCAATTGATAGATTTGGTCAACATCAAGGCACATGACCTAAAGCATCAACTCAATGAAAATAATATTTATTCCAAAGAGGTAGTGGATAATACTAAGAAGCTGATTGGAGACTACGACGCTTCCTTTGATACAGGTTCTAGTGCTTTGGATATCATCATCACAAAGAAATCCAGGGAATGCAATAGACACCAAATTAAGTTGACTTGTCTGGTAGATGGTAGAAAGTTATCATTCATAGAAGAAATCGATTTGTATGCTCTGTTTGGAAACATCATCGACAATGCCATAGAAGCCTCTAGAAAGATAGAAGACAAATCTAAACGTCTCATATCCTTGAGTGCTGTTAAGAAAGAAGGTTTCGTCATGATACATGAATCTAATTACTTCGTAGGAAACTTAAAGATGCAAAATGGAATTCCTATGACTACCAAACACGATACTGACTATCATGGCTATGGAATCAAATCTATAAAGATGCTGTGCGACAAATATGATGGAAATCTAAAAATATCTACTGAAGATAATATATTCAATATCGATTTGATTTTCCCTACTTCGATTTAGCTCTTCCAATAAATGGAAGGGCTTTTTACCATTTACGAAATCAAAACGATGATTTTCGTAATGGATTCCCCGATTCATGTAAACGCTTTTAAGATGAAAGCACCAAGGGTTTAAAGAGAAAACCCGTTGGAAATCGGAGGAAAAAATGAAAAAGAAGGCTTTATTAACGTCGATCTTAGCTCTCTCATGTCTATTTGGTACGACACTCACGTCCTGTGGTGCATCGGCCGCACCTATTCCTGGTGAAAAAGGCGATAAGGGAGATAAGGGAGACAAAGGCGACAAAGGAGACAAGGGAGATAATGGTCAGGATGGAAAAGATGGTAAAGATTACACTCAAAACGATCCTATAACTGACCAAGATGGAAAGGATATATCCTCTAACAAATTCCATACTGATTCAAACAGCATGGACGAGGCTCTTTCAAACCTCAAGACTCTCAACAAACAAATCGCAGATGAAGGTTATGTTTTGTTGAAGAACGAAAAAGGTTATTTGCCTATCAAAGAAGGAAGCAAGATTTCAGTCTTTTGAAAGACCAGTGGAAAAATTGCTACCGCCCTAGAAAATTCTGGCTTTGCCGTCAACAGCACTTTGAAGAATTTCTATGCTGATAAAGCAAAATCTGGTGAAGGTCCTAAAACCAAAACTAATGGATCTTTCTGGGCTACAGGTGAGACCCCTCAAGCTTCTTACACTGATGATGTAAAACAATCCTGTAACGATTTTAATGATGTAGCAGTGGTAGTATTCTCAAGAACAGGTGGTGAAGGTAGCGATTTGCCTAGAGCCTCATTTGCCGAAACTAAAGGTCAAACTTCTGCTGGCATGGCTTATCCTACCCGTGAACAAATCGAATCTGGTGATTGGGTACCAGTAGGAGGAGCAGGAAGAGAGACAAATCCTTTCGAGCACTATCTCGAAATCGATGACAACGAAAAAGCTTTGCTCAAAGCTTTGGAAGAAGATCCACGTTTCAAGGATGTCGTAGTCATCTTGAATAGTTCCACCTCTATGGAATGTGACTTCCTAGATGACGTTAAGACTTATAGCAAGATAAGAGCTGGAATCTGGGCACAATCTACTGGTAACTCTCATATCGCAGCGATCGGTGATATCTTGAAAGGAACTGTCAATCCTAGTGGAAGAACACCCGATATCATCGAAAAAGACTTCACCAAGGATCCTACATGGCAGAACTACTCAAATAATTTGGTTGGAAATGAAGCCGGATTTGATTCTGCCATGGGTAACCAGTACACCAATGAAGATACTACTTTGTATAAAGATTACTGGGACCAAGGTTACTATGGTGTCGAGTATCAGGAAGGTATCTATAATGGATACAAATACTATGAGACCAGAGGAGAAACCGATGGTGAAGATTGGTACTTAGACAACGTCCAATATCCATTCGGATATGGATTGTCTTACACAACATTCAATTGGGATGTAGTTTCCGCTCGTCCAGCTAAGAGAATGAGTTTGGATAAGAACGATACAATTGAAGTTCAAGTCAAAGTAACAAACACTGGTAGAGTAGCAGGAAAAGATGTTGTACAACTCTATTACTCTGCTCCTTATACCAAAGGTGGAATTGAGAAATCCTATGTCGAACTTGGAGATTTCGAGAAGACTGGATTACTTCAACCTAACCAATCTGAGACATTGACTTTATCTATAACTGCCAGAGATATGGCAAGCTATGACTGCTATGATGCAAATAACAATGGCTTCAAGGGGTATGAGTTGGAAAAGGGTGTCTACAATCTCTTTGTTGGCAAAGACTCCCACTCCTGGGCTGAACGCTCTACAACCAAGTTATCCTATGTTGTAAATGATACTATTCAATACGATAAGTCTTCCGAAAACGGTAAGACAATCGAAAACAGATTCGATTACATCAGCGACGAGATGAAGAACAAGACTCTTTCCAGAGCTGATTGGGAAGGAACATTCCCTTCACGTCCATTGTGGTTTGATGTCGAAAATGAGACAACCATAGATCCTTTGTGGGAAGCTGAATATAAGGCAACTCATAATGGAAGCGCACCTGATGCAACCGTCAAGCCTGTATATTTGAAGAAGGGCAAAGCCAGACTTGTAAAGAGTGAAGACTGGCTCAAGAACTTCGAACTTCCTTTAGCTGACAAGGAAAAAGGAAAGAAGGAAAGTGGTCAAACATTCAAAATTGATCCTAGCTATGACGAGAATAATGAGATGTATGGTGGTGGCAAGGCTCCTTGGTATGTCGAGAATGGACCTTCCTTCAGAGATGAATCTCAAGCTTATACATCGACAAACAAAGCTCCTATCCAATTATCTGATTTGATGAATACTTCTATCGAAGATTCTAAGTGGGACGAATTCATCTCTCAATTCACAGTAAAACAAGCTATAGAACAAATAGTCACTCCATTCAACTTCCAAGCAAACGATGCTTTGGGTATGCCTGTTGGAGCGCATGCTGATGGAAACACTGGTATTAGAAAAGTCTTCGACTTGATTGCTTATTTGCAAGCTGGAGACAGAATTGAATCCGACAAGACAGTCAACGATTTGAATCCTACCTTACTCTCCTCCACATTCAATAAGACTTTGGCTTATGAGTATGGAAACAAGACTGGAGATCTCGCATTGTGGCAACATGTAGCTGGATGGTACGGACCTTCCACCAACTTGCATAGATCTCACTTCTCTGGACGTAACTCTCAATACTATTCTGAGGATGGAGTCTTGTCTGGAAAGATTGTATCTAAGGTTACAAAAGGTGCTTCCGATAAAGGTTTGATAACATTTATGAAGCACTTTGCACTCAATGATCAAGAGTCACATCGTGATATCACAGGTGTTGCGACTTGGGCAGACGAGCAAACTATGCGTCAAAACTATTTGAAGCCTTATGAGATGGCCGTAAAAGATGGCGCAACAATGGGTATGATGACATCTTTTAACCGTATCGGATATGAATGGGCAGGTGCTAGCTACAAACTCTTGACTCAAATCGCACGTGATGAGTGGAACTTCAAAGGAATATTTATCACTGATGCTGCTGGTACTGACCAGGCTGGAAACTATATGTCTGCCGATATGATGTTGAGAGCTGGAGAAGATATGTCACTCGATGGATTTGCTGGTGGATATACTCCTGAAAAGGATACGACTGGTGTGCCTCCTGCAATCACTGGTGTCTCTAGCAATGCTGAAGCGATGACTGGAACTCAGAAAGCTGCAATCTTCAATGCTGCAAAACGTATCGCCTATGTCGTTTCAAGAAGCAACGCTATGTTGAACGGTGAAGGACTACAACCTTTGGGCTACGATGAGTCTGCAACTGATGTAAAGACAAGATTTGGATCTGTAACTAATTACGATGATATTAAGAAGCTTCAAATCAAAATTGGTGAAAACGTCACTTTGTCTGTTAAAGATGCTGATCTCAGCAATGTCAAGTATGTATTGTACTCTGGAGACTTGTTAGGCTTGACTCTCAACGAAGCGACTGGCGAAATCACTGGAACTGTCAAAGATGGTATAGCAGCTGGCGAATACAAGATTTGTATAGGTGCTATCAAGGATACTTTAGCTAATAAAGATTACTGGACAACACCTGATGTCAATTACTTCTACCTTAAAGTAGTAGCCTAATCTAGCAAAAAGATTTGATCAGAAAAAATATCATCCAGTTTTAAAAATGGGTGATATTTATTTTAGGAGAATAAAATGAAACAAAGAAAAATATTAGCTTTTCTTTTCTCTACCTTGTTTCTAACTGGTGGATTAGTATCATGTCAGGATAATTCAAAGCCTGACTTCACCGGTAGGATATTGAGGGGTGGAAAAGTTGGAATTGAATACGAGGAGTCCATTGCATTAAAAAGATCTGGAGTAACCTATGAAATAGATTATGACTCGGATTTGCCGCTTGGTTTGGAATTGGCTAGCGATGGAATCATCTCAGGAATTCCTGAAATGGATGGAGATTTTAAATTCGATATAGTCGCAGTTAGTGGAAGATACTACACCATAGCAAACTTCCAGATGAGTATCGAAGGTGGTGAAATTACCTTCGAAGGTAAGACTTTGCCAAACGGTAAAGAAAATGAACCTTATGTAGCAACGATAACAGATGACGAGAAGATCACAGTCAAGGTCAAGGATGGAAGCAGTTTACCCGAAGGATTGTCTCTTTCAAGCGATGGCGTAATTTCAGGAACACCTACTCAAGCTATAGATAATTGCCAAGTAGTAATAGTTGCATCTAGTCAAGGCTGTAAGGATAAGGAAGCCACCTTTATTATAACCATCGTCAAAGGTGAACATAAGCAAACTGATCTAGGATACATAGTATTCGAAGGATTTGATTTGGAATTAGGTGAAGTCGGTGACGACTATCACCAAAGCGTAGCTACAGCATATGGTGTTACAGGAATTACTTATAAATTCAAAGCAGTCGGTGGAATTGCTCTTCCTAAAGGATTGAAATTCATCAATGGTATCGTCTCAGGTAAACCTAAAGATTCTTCTTATGGGAGAATGAAATTCCAAGTCATAGCTTCAGCTGAAGGATTTAAGTCTGTCACAGCAGAATTCACAATTGAAATTCGTGACAAATACTTAGCTACAGACAATTTTGAAGCAGAATACATCTATGTAGATAATCTTGTCGGAGCTGGTTATTCTGGATCGAATTCTGGAAAGAATATGATTCAAAAGTTTGCTAATGCGTCCAATGGAAATGTCGTAGGTTACTTGAATACGGAAATTACTCTGACATTCAATATTCAATCTCAACAAGCCACCAGTGCAAACTTAACATTGACATTAGGAACTGAGAATGGAACATTGACCTTGGATCAAACTACTTTCTTAGTCAAAGTGAATGATGAGAATATTGTCTATAGTCCAATTACAGTTATCGAGGATGGATCTGGAACTGCTGATACTAAATTCCATGATTACAACATTTCAGTTCCAGTTTCGCTTATTGAAGGAACTAACGTATTTACATTCACTGTCTTGAAAGTAGCAGGTGGAGAAGGAACATCTTCGGCTAGAGGTCCTTTATTCGACAAGATATCACTTTCTTCTTATCAAGGAGAAGTCGGATGGAGACCAAAGCTCGCTAACGTTAAATAGGAGATATAACTATGAAAAAAACAAATAAAGTCAAAAAGTTTTTCCGCTATAACCTCGGATTTTTGATAACTACAGCCTCTCTGGCTGTTGTGTTCACAGCGATAGATGTAGTGGCCTTAAGTGTTCCTTTCATAACAAATACTTTAAACACGGTCTTAGGTGATGATAGACAAGTCTTAAAGAGTGGTGATCCTAACCAATATCAGTATTTTAAGACTGATGATGATATAAAGAACAAAGCAGATGCTTTGAAAAAAGCCAACCAAGTCAATGAAAAAATCGGTGAAGAAGGATTCGTACTTTTGAAGAATGATGGTTCTCTCCCATTGAAGAAAAATGCCAAGGTTTCTGTCTTTGGAATGAACCAAACCAATATGGTTTATTCAGGCTCTGGATCATCAAGCAAATCTAATGGCGATGGGATAGATTTGTTTAAATCGTTGGATAATGCAGGTATTGAATATAATTTGGATTTGAAGAATCAATATGAGAAACTGAAATCCAGTTATGGAAGACCGGCATCTCCAACTTTTGGAGATATCATTGAAGGATTCCCTACCGGTGAAGCTCCATTGTCCGCCTTTAATTCCAGCAATCCGTCTGGATTAGCTGGAAACTATACGGATGCAGCTTTGGTAGTAATATCGAGAATCGGTGGAGAAGGATACGATCTTCCTAGAACTATGAAGAACACTGAAGGTGCTGACCCTGATGCTCACTATCTAGAATTGGATAACAATGAGAAAGCTTTGCTATCAAATTTGACCAGCGATTCATCACCTTTTGAAAATGTCATAGTTTTGATCAACTCTGGAACTAGCATGGAATTAGGGTTCTTGGATGATGGAACCTATGGTGAGAAGTTGAAAGGTGCTTTATGGATCGGTGATCCAGGTGGAACTGGATTGAATGCCTTGGGGAAGATTCTCACAGGTGAAGTCACACCTAGCGGACATTTGACTGACACTTATGTCAGAGACTTCTTCTCGATTCCAAGTTTAGCTGATTTTGGAAACAACTCTCGTGATAAAGGAAACAACTATACTCTCGATGGTGCTTCTACCGATTATTACTTTGTAGACTACCAGGAAGGAATATATGTCGGATATAAGTATTTTGAGACACGTGGTTATACTGAAAAAGAAAAAGGTAATTCTTCTTGGTACAAGGATAATGTTGTATATCCTTTTGGATATGGAATGTCCTATGCAAAATTCAGCTACTCCTTGAAGAGTGCTGAATTGGATGGAAAGACATTTACTTCTGAGGTGACTGAAGCAGATCTGGATAAGACTATAACATTGAATGTTGAAGTTACTAATGTTTCTACTACATACTCTGGCAAAGAAGTAGTTCAACTATATGGAACAGCTCCTTATATAAATGGTCAAATAGAAAAGAGCCAAGTAAATATTTTGGATTTTGCTAAGACTAAGCTACTAGCTCCTGGTGAAAAAGATGAAATCACTTTGAAGACAACACTCAGAGACTTGGCATCGTATGACTATAACGACGCCAACACTAATTCTCATAAGGGTTATGAGTTAGATGCTGGTAGTTATACTCTTAGTCTTGCTACCAATGCTCATTATGCCTGGGAGAATCCAATAGCCAAGAAAGAGTTCAGTATAGGTTCTACGATCAACATCGATAATGATGAAGTAACAAATAACAAGGTTGAGAATAAGTTTGACGATGTGTCGGATCATATCCAAACTTATTTGTCTAGAGCTGATTGGGAAGGAACGTTTCCAAAGACTCCAACTGCTGAAGACTGTGAAGCGAGTGAAGAACTTATTAATTCCTTCAGCGTAGAAAGCTACATAGGAAAAGGCTCTACCTTGGATAAAGGAAAGCCCTGGTATGTAACTAAGGCCAAACGTCAACAATATGTCGAGTTGACTGACGAAGAAGCTAAAATCAAGCTCTATGATTTGATTGGAAAGAAGTATGAGGATTCAGCTTGGGACGATTTGTTGGATCAGCTGACAGTCAAGCAGATGAGTCAACTCATAGGAACCGGTAACTTTAATACTGGTGCTATAAGTAACATCTCTAAGCCAAAGACTGTCGATCCAGATGGTCCATCTGGATTTACAAACTTCATGACCATGATTGATCAAACTGCTACTGTCTACGATACTTGCTTCTATGCTTGTGAGTCTTTAATCGGTGCTACCTATAATAAAGAATTGGCCGGTGAGATTGGAAATGCAATCGGAAATGAAGGCTTGATAGGAAACGAGAGAGGCGATAAGCGTTCTTATAGCGGCTGGTACGCTCCGGCAGTAAACATCCATCGTACTCCATTCTCCGGAAGAAACTGGGAATACTATTCCGAAGATGGTGTGCTCAATGGAATAATGGCAGCAGAGACTGTCAAGGCAGCAAACAAGAAAGGTGTTTACACCTATATAAAACACTTTGCCTTAAACGATCAGGAAACTAATCGTGATTCTAAAGGACTTGTCACATGGTCTAATGAACAGGCTATGAGAGAAATATACTTTGTTCCATTCGAATATACTGTTAAAGTAGGTGGGACTACGGCAATGATGTCTTCTTTCAATAGAATAGGTTCAGTTTGGGCTGGTGGAAACTACAACTTGTTGACTGGTGTTCTTAGAAAAGAGTGGGGATTTAGAGGAACTGTAATAACAGACTACAACACTCATGGAGACTATATGGATCCTGATCAAATGGTTAGAGCTGGTGGATCTTTGAATTTGATTCAAGATATGCAGCCTTCCTCTGCTGGTGCTAACTATAATGTCACACATAGAGCATCTTTGAGAAATGCTACTCATGATATCCTTTATACAGTTGCTAATTCCTGTGCTATGAATGGATACGGAGCAGGTATTAAGTATGGATATGATCCCGCTTATTGGAAGATAGCTGTTTATTCTTTGAATGGAGTTGCATTCGTTGCATTAGCTATATGGGGATTCTTTTCCATATGGAATTCTATAAAAAGAATTAAGAAAGAAGATGTTGAATAGGTAGATTTGTATCTATTAGATAGATTAAGAGCTGAATGATGAATTTGGCTCTTTTTTTGTCTGTGTCTAAGTATTTTATTGCATGAAGTATGTTTCCTATCATTGTTATTTTGAAGAATTTACATATGCTTTGATTTTATTTATGTACGATTGCAAAGAACATATTTTTACTCTTTTCATAGGAAACACAATTATTAGCTTATTAATGATGACACCATCATTGCTAAAATAAAAATACTCTTTTCTCTTATAAGTTGAAATGATACAAACGGACATAGCACTAGCGAAACGGATATAGTTAAAAAGCCTTTATTTATCGGTGCTTTTGAGAATTTGAACAATAAAAAAGAGCCTCGGTTAGGAGACTCTGAATAAGGCATTGAGCTTATTTATTTGTCCACTTATACCTACCATATACTTCATTGACGGCTTCGATATAGCAAATGAACGATGGGTGATTATGGTCATTCTGTCGAAGGTATAAATTCTTCTTATCTTTATAACATTCTCTTACTTCAAGCCATAAATTATTAACTTTAAGATTGTATGCCTTTCTTGAGACATCAGCGGAGTTAGGAGCCTCATTCCAATAATATCTATCTATGTAGCTAATACCAGTTTTCTCATGTATAAGCCTGTGCCACGATCCGTCATTTCCCTTTGCCACTATGCATACGTCCATACTGAATTGAATTTTTGGACAGTCATTAAAATGTAACTTCTCAGTAGTTAACGAAGAAGTGGAATCTTGTACATCCCTAAGGCCTTGCTCATTCATAATTTTATTCAGAGCTTTTCTCACCGTTTCCTTGATAGCCCTACAATCATTGATATTGGAACACTTTTGAATTACAAGGTTATAATCCAAATCGATATCCCCATTTTCGTTTTGAGTCACCATGTTTCTTGCACCACTCCCAACTAGAATAAATTGAGAGCTAATGCCTTCTTCAAGCAAAAGCTTAGTGAGTTGATTTAAATCTGTCACACATGATTCTTGAACTCTTTTTAGAAATTCTTTGTCCTCTACAAAATGATACATACTAAATATCCTCCATTGATACTATTGTCCCAGGCCTCCCATCTAGCAGTATCTTCCTTTGCTAAATCTTATTATTTTGCATATCTTGTAATCAAAAGTAAAGAATTCCAACATCAAAAAAGAGCTGCCATCTCAGACCGCACTTGGTGTCTACTTCTCCTCCTCGTCCTTTATTAAGGCTTCATAACCCGAATGGAACACGAACCTGATGGAGCCGTCCCTGTTGACCACTGCCTGCTTGACTAGAATGCTCCATATTGCCACATTGAATTCTGTAATCGGCTGAGCCTTGTCTTTTAGCAGTCCGATGAAAATCTCTATCCTTTTTCTTTTGTCCAGCATCATGGCTTTCTCGTCTTCCTTCCTGGCCACTTCCTCCAAGGCTTCCTGATGTTCTTTGTCTAGCTTGTTGTAGGCCTTGGTGAACTCGTCCTGGTCTTGGAGTCTAGTCTCGTTTGAGTGGACCAATTCCCGTGCTTCCTCCTTGATCTTCTTTATCCTTTCATCAAGTTTGATTATCTCTTCATCTATCTTGGCGGTATCAGAGAGTGGTGCAAGCGAGGTCTCAAGCGTGGCTAGTATCTTGTCTTTCTCGGATATCATCTGGGCATAGGCTTTGAGGAATTTGGTCTTAATATTCTCTTCAGTAACATACGGAGTCTCGCATTTCTTCTTGCCTTTGTACTTATTGTTGCATCTCCATATGGTTTTCTTGTACTTGCTGTTTGAGTGCCAGAACTTGGAGCCATAATGACCGCCGCAGTCACCGCACACGACCTTTGAGGAGAAACAGGTCAAGGTGCAATTAGCATAGCTCAGCTCCTTTGCCACCTTTCCATAGCTGTATCCTTTTTCTCTTAGCTCGATTATTCTGTTTCCTGTATTTTTGTCCATAGTTTCCTCCTGAGTGATGACGAGTTCCAGGTCTAAAGTGCCAAAACACAGCTAGGCTTTTTCCTCTCACCTATAGAAGGGAGGAATGAGCAGCCAAAGTTGCGGATAACAAAAAATCCGCCAAGACCCATGGGGAGGGATATAGGCGGAAAACTGAGTATGAAGTTTTTTTACTCTACTCAGAGAAATTACAACAGAACTTAATTATCATTATTTCCTCGCTCTTTCGTATAAAGAACCTTCTTCCAATATTTTTCTCTATCCAATATATGCTTATCATTGCTGTTTTGATTTAAGAATACTTCTAATATGCTAAATTGGAAGTTGTTTATTGCATACTCGTTATCACGGTCTACTAATTTCTTTAGTTCCTTATCTCCACCATGCCCATTGGAATAAACATAACAGGACCATCTTTGCCATACTCCTCTTTCTCCATAAGTACTGCCTACATAAAGTTTGCCTGTATTAAGGTCTGTTATGACATAAATGGCATTAACATTAGAAAGAAGCTCTCTCCAGCTATCGCAGTTAGATGTAATCAGTTGCTTAAGCTCGATGAATGAAAGTCGAATATTATCATATCCTTCGAATGGTTTGAAATCTTTAATGTATTTATTTTCTAAGACTTTCACGACTTGCATAGTTTCAATAAGATTTATTCGAATTTTAGCCTGCTTGTCGCCTTGATGTTTCTTGTATTTCACGACAAGTTTTTCGGCAAAATTGCTGAATCTGTCTTCCTTTTTAAGATCAAATGTCTCGTGGCCATCTTCATGGAAAATTATCCCGTCATTTTTGAATGCACCTAAAAAAAGCCACTCATCATACTTTGAATCCTTGTCAAGCCTGATAAACTCTAAGCAATATTTGGTATATATCTGCCTAAAAGAGCTTTTAGCACCAGCACTCTTTTTCCAGGATATGTGCTGCATCAATCGTGATTTAGATTTTTCATCGCCATCAAAGCTATAAATCTGCTCACTGATTCCATTATTTAGACAAATGGTCCAATCCTTATATTCTGATGGGTTTATGTTTAACAATTCGTTAAGAAAAATATTTTCTTCCATGTGACATCTCCATTTCCTTATTTTTCCTTTATTTTTTGTCGTGAGCACCTAAAGAGGGACACGAAGAACGACTCAAACGGAGGTAATTACGACATTTATTAAAGACTAATGTGTACCCTTTGTCAAGGACACATTAAAAGCATGGTACAAGTTTTTTGTTATATATAATGGATTGTTCGAACAGTGCCGCAATGGAAACATCTATTTTTATTCAGATAAGTATGTCTTGCTTTTAGATAAGAAATTTAGAAGCGGAGAATGGTGGGAATACTATACCTTTGCCATGGAAAAGGCTTTGAGTGAAGCCTTAAAAAAGAATATTCTTGTGAAAAAGCCAAAGGATTAGATGGTGGAAGAGAAGCTAGCTTTGTAAAGATCAATATGAAAGGAATTGAATATAAATGTTCGATGATGAACAATGAGGATAGGTTTATTATTAAGAAGAATGAAAAAGATAATTCCGATGCTAGTTTTGATACCTGGAATGAATGGAAAGAAGAAAGTTTAAAAATATTAAAAAGAGAAGAATAGGTAAATGCTTTTTATCTAATCATATAATAACCTTCAAATTTGAATCACAAATAGTAGGCTTTGAAAAATATTATTCATTTTGTGGTATTACTCCGTAAAATAAATTGGAAGGGAGTTGAAAGCTGATCGAAGATAAAACTTTCTTGAATGAAAACCTTGAAATATTGGATATTCTTCTTTGCGATAGAACCACAAAGAAGAATATTGTTTGGGCAACAAACAATTATGAGAAGAGAGGTTATAAAGAACAGGACAACATTAAATCCAATATAAAAAAACAAGGTTTTATAAAGCAATTGTCAATTATAAAGACTCCAATCCGAAGATATACTTTGAGGAACTTTGTAATTATTATGAAAATAACTGATTCTTTGAAAAACTATTTTTCCTAAATGTCGCTTTCAAAGCGACCATTTAAATCCATTGGATTCCTATATTTAAGTTACTCAATGGAGGATTCCTTAAATGGATTATTCAAAGTATTATAAAGTTGTTTGTAGATGTGGTCATGTGGGTAGAAAGAAATATGTTCCTATAGCATTTGCTATAAGAGCTATGTCCCAAGCTATGGCTATGGAAATAGCCATAAATAAACCAAGGGTTAAACATCATAGCTGGAATGATGTAATCTCAGTAATTGAAATTGACTATGACGAATATAAAGAACTTATGGAAATAAATCGGAATGATCCATATCTTCAGTGTAGGAATTCAAAGGATATTAAGAATTGTATAGGCCTAAAGAAGAGAGTCAAATCCTTAAGGATTAATAGGTCTACTAAAAGAATTAGAAATTCTAGTATTCTTTCTTCGAATTATTTGAAATGGAAAAAAGAGGATAGATATGTGTGTAGGTTCAAGATTATAAATTCAGAATTGGAGGAATAGGAATATGGATGATATTTACTTAAATTGCATTTGTTATGATTATAGTATCATTGATGGACCGGGTCTTAGAACACTGATATTCATGCAAGGCTGCGACCTTAGATGCCCTTTTTGTCAAAACGAGAAGATATGGGATATAAAGGGTGGGTATAAATGGTCTATTAAGATACTAATAAATGAGTTGAAGAAGAACAGCATCACTAAAAAAGTGACCATAACAGGTGGAGAACCTTTATTCCAACTAAAAGCTTTGGAAACTCTTGTGGATGAGTTGTATAAAGAGCAATTTAACATCGTACTTTATACAGGTCATAGGAAAGAGGACGTTCCTAAAGACATTCTATCTAAGATCAATTATTTAAAATATGGTCCTTTCATATGTTCTAAACGTACTTCCACTATTCCGTTTGTCGGATCTTCAAATCAAGTTTTTGAAAAATTGAGGTAAACATAATGAAACAAAACAATAATGAAAATGCAGCTAACAGATATAGTTATGTAGGAAATAATTATTCTTTAGGTGAGAAAGAATTCAAAAATGCTATCTTGAATTCTTTACCTGAAGAATGGTCTAAACTTCATAAAGATGGATATATCCATATTCATGATTTGGATGCTTATGGTCAGACTTACAATTGTCTTACTTTTGATTTGAGTAGTTTTGATTATTCTATATTTAAAGGTTTGAAATCTTCTGAATTACCTATATTATTGATTCAGTACTTTGAATTGTTGATAGAAAATTATGGTAATGAGCAAAGTGGCGGAATGTCATTTGCGAATTGGGATGATGATTTAGCTGAGATTTTAGTCAAGCTTGGATTTATCGAAAATGAATCCAATCTTGATATATTAAGAACTTCAATCAAAAGCTTTATTCTTTGGTGCAATGGGAATCATAATAGAATGGGTCTTACTAGCTATTATGTCACTTTGAATATAGGATTAGCTAAAACTGATTTGGCTAGGTTCATAGCAAAAGTAACAATAGAGGAATTTAAATCTTTAGGTCCTTTAGTCTATAAACCAAATTTAGTATTCAAAGTGCATGGTGGAGTTAATAGATTTGAAGGAGATAAAAACTTTGATTTATTAAATTTGGCATTGGATTGTACATCTTCTAAGATGATGCCTAATTATTTACTGTGTGATTGTGAAGAAGATAAGAATATTGATCCTAGGATTATTTCAGTTATGGGCTGTAGAACCAGAGTTGTAGATGATTTGTATGGAAAGATTGGCTCTATAGGTAGAGGAAATATAAATAACATTTCTATTAATCTTCCTAGATTGGCATTTGAAATCAATAAGGAACACCCTACTTATGGTTTTAAGGATAAAATAGAAGCTCTTAAGCTAAAATGGCTTCATATAGCTTCTATAACCAAGGATATTCTTTTGGATAGGTTCTATAAAACATGTCGACTTGGATCTGATAAGTTTCCTCAAAATTCTAAATATAATATGTGGTGTGTGAATTTTAATAATAATTCTTTATATGATGTATTCAAACATGGAACTCTATCTATCGGATTCATAGGACTTAGTGAGATGATAGAAATATTATCTGGTAAGAAGTATTGGGAAGATGAGTCTATAAAGAAAATGACTTTAGAGTTTGTTAAGTATATGAGAAATTATTGTGATTCTTTAACTAAAGAATACAAATTGAATTTTTCCTTGTTAGCGACTAGTGGAGAACTCATAAGTGGAAGATTTACTAAATTAGATTCCAAAGTATTTACTTCTTCAAACGATATTATTAAGAAAGGCTTTTATACTAATTCCTTTCATGTTGATGTGGATTCCCGTATGCCGGCTTATAGAAAACTAATGATCGAGGGACCATTTCATAAATACTGTAATGGAGGATCGATATCTTATGTTGAATTAAAAGAAGCCCCATTAGGAAATATTGAAGGTCTAAAGGATTTGATGGAAATTGCCATCCAGTCTGGTGTTCATTATCTTGGATTTAATTTTCCTATGGATGTATGTAATAAATGTAAGAATAAAGGTGTCTTTGACAAATGTACTTCTTGTGGCTCTATCGATATTTCTAGAATTAGACGTGTTTCTGGTTATTTAGAAATTCTTGATGGGTTTACTGATGGCAAGAAAGCTGAAGTAAAGAATAGGAGGCCTAATTGAAATGATTTATCAAACATCTTATTTACACTTGGGAGACAGGTTTGTCTTCAAAGTGTGTCATAGATCATTTAAAGATTTAGCCGATGCGGAATGGATGTTACTGATTTTACGCCTATATCTTTGGATGAACTTATTCATTTAAAGGAGGAGAACAAGGATGAAGCATATATCAATTGAAGGATTTGATGGGGTTGGAAAGACTACTATTTCAAATATAGTAGCCAAGGAATTGGGATTTAAGTTTATTGAAAAACCACTTCATGAATTGTTTGATGAAGGTGATTCTTTTGATGAGTATTTAAGGATAAGAGACAAAGTCAATTCCAATCCTGATAGAAATTTCACTTCTCTATTCTATGGGTTAGGATCAGTTTATATGTATGGAAAGTACAAAGATAATAACATTGTCACTGATAGACATCTATGCTCTAACTACGCTTGGTCTGGTGCTGAATATAATCAAGATGTCTATGACTTCTTACTATCCAAATTAGGTAAACCTGCTTTGACTGTAATTTTGTATGCAACTCCTTCTACCATACTTCAAAGATTAAAACAAAGAGACTCTAATGATAGTGATATCAAGAAGATATCTCTATCTTCTATGATTTATGAAAAAATGAAATTCTTTTGCAAGAAGTATAAATTGGAAACTTTATGGATTGAAACTGATTTTAGAACTTCTACTGAAAATAGTGAGATTATCTTGAAAAGATTTAAAGAAATAGAAGACAATCCAAATAAAGAACCTGAGTTTATTAAGATAGGAGGATAAAATGAATGAATACTCCAATTGATAATAGAATTATGAAGGATATGAAATATATCGCTTTGTATTGGGCCTTAGGCTTTGAAGAAATAGAACCTGATATCTTTGTTAAAAAATATGGTTCTACCAGTTGCACTATTTCAGCAAAGTTAGGAATAGCTACCTTTGATAAAGGAATAACTATAGTCAATAGTTATGGATTAAAACTGAACATGCATAAGTCATTTGTTGTTCTAGAATGTATTGATAGACTTTTGAGCTTGGGATATCCAGCTTCCACAATAATAGTTGATTTGGATAACGAATTCGACGTGTATTGTGGTAATTCGTATATTCGTTGCGTCGAGTGGGGATTAGATATGAATCCAAATTCTATTCCAAATCCAAAGAAAGAGGGAAGCTATCTTTCTATTCTTTATTCTTCTAGACTATATAGTGGACTGATAGATAGAAAAGAAATCATAAAAAATGGTGATGAAACTATATATGATTTTGGATTCTTTGAAAGTAGATTTGGTGATTTGAAACTCAGTGTTTTATCTAAGCCTTATAAGTTGAACGGATTTGAAATCGTGGGTGATGAGGCCGTCAGCTATGATGGAAATGGAAAGGTAGTTATAGTTCCAGATGGGGTTAGAAAATTGGCATCTGGTTTGTTCTGGGACAATCAAATAATAGAAGAGGTTATTTGTCCTGATAGTGTAGAAGAACTTGGCGGTGATCTATTCTACAATTGTCGAAATTTAAAGAGATTTACTATCGGTAAGAATGTTGTTTCTATGGGTGATAATCCTTTTGCAGGATGTCCTAATCTTGAATTGGATAATCAATCCACTGAATTTGAATATAAAGAATATGTACTTATTGGAAAGAAAGATGGTGTTATTTATTGTAGTATAAAGAAGCAAGGTGAATATATTATTCCCAATGGAATTAAGCTCATAGGAAAACATGCTTTCTATATGTGCGATAAGCTTACAAAAGTAGTTATTCCTTCTTCTTTGATTCATATGAAGAATTTTCCTTTTTCTGGATGTAAAAGTTTAACCTTAGAAAATCATAGTAGATTTTATGAAATAGATGGTTCTGTTGTTTATTCGATGAATAAAGAAGTTATAGGATGTTTGTGCTCATGTAAAACCTCAGAACTTGTAATTAAAAATGGAACAGAAAGAATATGTAGGAATTCATTCTATTCTTGTAATGGTATAAAAAAATTGATTCTACCAAAATCATTGAAGGTTATTGGATATAATCCATTTGTTCAATGCGGTGATATAGAATTTGTTTCTAATAGTCCTGAATTTGTAGTAGATAATGGCATCTTATTCAACAAAGACAAGACTAAAATAATTTGTTGCCCTAGAAACAAGGCTGTTGGTGATTTTGTTATGCCTGAGTCTGTAAATGTGTTGGAAAGAAGTGCATTTTCTGGATGTGATCTTATGACTTCAATTGATTTAAAGAATGTCTCAACCATAGGGAAAAGTTGTTTTACTAATTGCAATAGTTTAAGGGATATCTTTGTCCCTGATTGGGTTACTTATATAGGAGAATGGGCTTTGCTCATTGCTCTTCTTTAGAAAATGTCTCTATTTATAAAGATACTTTTTTAGATAAAAATTCTTTGGAAAATACTAATGCTTTCCTTGAAGTTAGAAAGAGTAGAGGCAATTATATAATAGAATCCGATAATTTATATTCGTTGAAAGGAATTCAAGATTCTTTGAATGGAAAAGTTGACTCTATTTTGATAGATCCACCATATAATTCCAATATATCTTATATTGGATACAAAGATTCAGGTTTTAAAGACGGATGGATCCACTTTATTAAAGATAGAATCATTCTAGCTCGAAAGTTACTTACTAAGCATGGATTCCTTGTAATTAATATTGATGAAGGTGAAAGAGACGAATTGCTTGATTTGTGCAAAGCTATATTTTTAAAAGGTTGTGTTTCGCTTCATAAGTGGAAGAAGATAAATCCATTTTTTGATAAGAATAGAATTATTTTAAATCCTAATAAAAAGCAAACCCCTTATGAGTACATTATTATATGTAAGAACACATTAGAATCTAAGTTGAATTCAATAAAACAGCCTTATATTGATGGGGATAAATTAAAGGAAAAGGATAGTAAAGTTCCAGCGATATTTGATTGCTTTGGAACTACATCAAGTGCCAAAGATGAAATACAAGAAATATTTGGCGATAGAACTTATTTTTCAACTCCAAAGCCTTTGAAATTGATGAAAGAATTAGTAAGAGCAACGACAAATAAAAATTCCATCGTAATCGATTTCTTTGCTGGTAGTGGAACTACAGGAGATGCTGTAGATTCTTTAAACAAGGAAGATAAAGGTAATAGAAGCATTATTTTGATTTCAAATTCTGAGAATAATATTTGCAAGAATGTAAC
>ERZ1023654.30-NODE-30-length-64934-cov-13.253087_pt1 | contig 64934 bp, 39 predicted proteins | sample MGYA00380338_ERZ1023654 | MGnify/ENA primary metagenome ERZ1023654 (study PRJEB33179, sample SAMN07448980) | human gut metagenome | biome: Human-gut; feature: Human associated habitat; material: Faeces | host: Homo sapiens | place: India: Bhopal | collected...
GAAGACGGCATACGAGATTAGCGAGTGTCTCGTGGGCTCGGAGATGTGTTTTAGAGACAGGCGTATTGCTGTTGTAGGTGAGGTTCTCTATATGGTATATGTCGCCCTGGCCGTTAGGGCTCTTTCCGTCGGAGCTCTCCGGAGAGAAATAGCGGAATTCGCTGTTGTAAATGTAGTCCACGTTGAACACGGTGGACAGGCGCAGCCCCTTGACGAGCGTGTAGCCAGCCTCGGCCGAGGCGAACGTGCGCGCCACATGGCTCTTGTGGGTATTGATCTCGTTTTCCTGCACGAGGTTCATGTTGTCGAGCTCCTTGATGTTGGTGTTGTAGGAGCCATCCTCGTTGTAGATGGGTATGGATGGCGTGAGCACACTCTTCAAGGCATACATGGGGTTGCTGTAATATGTGCCGCCTGGCAGCGGCTTCTCCCTCGTGAGCGAGAACAGTCCGCTCATGGACAGGTCGAGCCTCTTGTATTTGTTGCTCACGTTGACGTGTCCGCTATATCTCTCAAATCCGGAGTTGCGCGCCACGTTTTGCTGGTTGGTATAGTTGAGCGAACCGGCAAACTTTGTGCTTTCCGTACCTCACATGGCCGAGAAGTCGTAGTTTTGCTGCAACGCTTTCCTGAACAGCGCCTTCTGCCAGTCGGCGTATCCATTGGATGGCTTTGGAGCATACCTGTCTATGACCTGCTCGGCGTGTTCCTCGGCCCACTCCACAGTCTCTCCAGCGTCGATGTTGGCGTTGGTCAAGCCTTCGAGAATAAGCTGTCGACGCTCGTCGCCACCCATCGTTGGGCGGAAGTCGTAGGCAAGGTCTGATATTCCGAAGCTCGCCTTCAGGGTGTACGAAGTCTTTCCCTGCGCGCCTTTCTTGGTAGTGATCAGCACCACGCCATTGGCGCCCCTCGCACCATAAAGCGAGGCCGAAGCGGCATCCTTCAATATCGTGACATTCTCTATGTCGGCAGGGTTGAGCGTGCTCAATATGCCAAGCCCGCTGGTGTTCATGTCATTGGCCGACAAGTCGCCCGACATCACCGGCACGCCGTCGAGCACATACAGAGGCTCATTGGAAGCCGAGAGAGAGCCTATGCCTCGTATCCTTATCGAGGAGCTGGCACCTGGAGTGCCGCTGTTTGTGGTGATTGACATGCCCGACAGGTTGCCCTCCATCATCTGCGACAGGGAAATGACCGGCAGGTCTTTCTGCTTGTCAACGCTCATCACCGAAGCAGATCCCGTGTAGGCTCCCTTGCGTATATTGCCATAGCCTGTGACCACAACTTCGCTGAGCTCGGACACGTCTTCGGAGAGCTGTATCGTTGGAATGTTTGCCACACCTCGCACGCTGACCCTCTTGCTGACGGTCCGCATGCCAACGAGGCTCACCTCAAGGTCGTATGTGCCATCCTTTGGGACCGGAAGACTGAAACGTCCATTGACATCGGTGAGACATCCACCCTTCATAGACTTAACGTAGATACTCACCCCTGGCAATGGCTCGCCTTTCGTGTCAGTGACCAAGCCCGTCACTCTCGAACCGTTTTGCCGCACCTCTCGCACAGCCATACTCTTGATTGCATCATTCCCTGCCAACATCCCCACTGGAGCGGCAGCCAAGGAAGCGATGACACAAATCATCATCTTGTGATTCATAGGCAATATTCTCTATTTATTAACAATTCGACGGTAAAGTTAATACATTTTCTCGAAATGCAAACAATTTTATACTAAACGATGACTTTTTCTTTATTTTTCTTGCTTTTTGTCAAACGAATGATGCCGTTTTGAGGATTTTGCATTCGATTTGACATTTTGGCATTAAACCCAAATGGGGCATTAGAAAAAGCAATCAGGCCCACCCGATAAACATTTGTTAATTAATGCAAAGACACATGTTTTCATAGTTAATCGAAAATAACGAAATGTGAACTTTTATAATTGCTAAAAAACTTAGGGTCGTATTTTCCATGTTTTCAAGATAACTCACTACCTTTGTGTCATCAAAACAAATCGACAAATGCAGAAAAAGAGAAGTTTCACCAAGAAGATATTGTGGCTCGCGGTCATTATCGCCGTGCTTGCCACGGGCGCGGCAATGCGCGACGGAAAGCTGTTAGGTCACGACTTGCGCGCCACGCAGGACCAAGCCGCCACGACACAGCAACGCGGCGACACGCTGAGCCTGCAGCCCGACGGCGGCATCGTGGTCAACACCAAGCCGCTGGCCAAGGACGTGTCGGGATATGGCGGCCCCGTGCCCTTGCGCATACACATCAGCAATAGCGGCATCGTGACAAAGATAGAAGCGTTGCCTAACTCGGAGACGCCCGACTTCTTCGACAGCGCGAAGGAGCTCTTCGCGCGCTGGCAGGGCAAGACCGTGGACCAGGCCTTAGCCATGAAGGTAGACGGCGTGTCGGGAGCCACGTTCTCGTCGAAGGCCATCATCGAGAACATGCGGCGCGGCCTGGCCTATGCCAAACACGACGCCGAGGCCGCGCAAGCCTCTTCAGCCGGCGCGGGATGGACGGTCGGCGGCGTGGCCGCACTCATCGTGGCATTGCTCGGCGCCGTGGTGCCGCTTTTCTCGCACAGCCGCCGATGGCACTATGCGCAGCTCGCGTTCAACATCGTGGTGCTTGGCCTGTGGACGGGCACGTTCGTGTCTTACGCGCTTTTCATGCGCCTGTTTGCCGGCGGTGTCAGCATGGCCACCCTCGGCTCGCTGGCCGCGCCGCTCGTCATGGTGATAGTGGCGTTGGCCTATCCGCTCGCCGGCAAGCAGGGCCACTACTGCGCCCACATGTGCCCGTTCGGCTCGGCCCAGGAGCTGGCCGGAAAACTCACGAGGCGCAAGCCGCGAATGTCGCCACGCCTCAGCAAGGCGCTCACCACCTTCCGCCGCGTGCTATGGGGCGTGCTCATGGCGCTCATGCTCACGGGCACGTGGACGGCATGGATGGACTATGAGCTGTTCACGGCCTTTCTCTACACGTCTGCCCCGATAGCGGTGACGGTCATTGCCGCCATGTTCCTCGTCTTGTCGGTGTGGGTGCCTCGGCCTTATTGCAGGTTCGTGTGCCCAACTGGAACGCTTATCAGGAGTTAGACGTCTTTTTTAGTTATATAAATTTGCGCCCTTGGGCGGCGACATTCGCCCACGCGGAAATGTAAAATATTATTGCCGAAATTTAACACTTGGGAACAGGTGCATTTAGAGCGGAAAAAGGGTAGCCTTCCGCTCTTTGACAATACCGTCGGCGGCTTTTCTGCCCATGACGGTCGCCGTTACGGTGCAATCGCGTCGCCGTTACAGTGCAATCGCAACGCCGTTACGGTGCAATCGCAACGCGATTACACCGTAACGGCGACGCCTTTTTAGCAAATTTGGAACGCCAAAACGTCGTTAAAAATATAACCGCTTAATAATCAACGCTTTATCAAAATAGTCCATAATCGCGTCATTTACGACCAAGAGACAGCTTGGTTGAAAAAAATCGATTCTCCGACGACCATTTGTAAAATGTTATTACCCGATTTAACAGATGTGCATCATGTGCTTTGCAGGGTGCGGCCCCTTTATGCCAAACGTGGCGGCAAGTGATTGCCGCCACGCTGATTGATTTTCTTGTTTCTCCGAAATCTTACCTAAAAAAGCCGATAAACTAATTGTTGGCCGTATAGTATTCGTTTTGCTGGCCTGCTATATTCGGATTGGCATTGATTTCGTCCTGCGGAATGGGCAACACGATGCCGCCGAAAGTGCGGTCGATGGTCTTCAGGCGGCGTGTCACCGGCACGTCGCGGAAGTCATCGTTGAACTCCACCTTGCGGTTCATGCGCATCATGTCGAAGAAGCGCTGTCCCTCACCGAAAAGCTCCTTGCTGCGTTCATCGAGAATCATGTCGTCGCTGACCGTGGTCGGCGTTGCCGGGGCGAGCTTTGGCGCACGGCAGCGAATGTCATTGAGATAGTTGGCCGCCTTGTCCGCGGCACCTGTATGAAGCGCTGCCTCAGCCGCAATGAGATACACCTCGGAGAGGCGCATCACCTTGATATTGACCGCCGTTGTCGACTCCTTGCCATCGCCTCGCATGTCGAGACCGCCCATGTACTTATAGCAGGCCCCCTTGCGCTCCACCTTGGTGTCACTCCACGACTCGTCGTTGTCCATCACGCCCCAGCGCACATCGGTGTCGTCCTGTGCCAGGCGGTTGAGGAAGTAGTCGCTGGCCAGAAACCACCCCATGGCGTTCTTCTTCTGCGCCGCGCGCATATAGTAGTAGCCGAGCGATGTCTGCTGAAGGTCGCTCTGCGTATCGATGCCTATCTCGAATATCGACTCGGATCCATACTCCCTTGCCCAAGAGTCGCACCACGCCTCAGGCTTGTAAAGCTCAAACTTGCCACTCTCCATCACCTCCTCGGCGGCATCGAGCGCGCCGGCATAGTCGTCCATATAGAGCTTCACCTTTGCTTGCAACGCCCTGTTGCCCCAATAGTCGAGATAGCCGTTGTAGTGGTTCTTGTCCGAAGCCATGAGCTTCTGTCCGTCCTCAAGGTCTTTCACTATCTGGGCATAGACCTCTTCGACCGTAGCCCTTGCCGGCTGCGCGCTGGCATCGAGCGTCTTGAGCACGAGAGGCACGCCGAGCGATTGCTTGTCGTAGTTGTAAGGCTTGCCATAGAGCCTCACGAGGTCGAAATAGAACAGTGCCCTCAGCGACAGGGCCTCGCCCTTGTAGTAGTCGAAGTCGCTGGCACCTCCTCCGGCCTGCAGCTTGTCGATGTTTTCCAGGAGGTTGTTCACCTGCATCACGCAGTCGTATATCGTTGACCAGAATCCGGAATAGGAACCGCTCGTAGGCGTGTGGTTGAAGGAGTAGAGCGCGTCGTTGCCTCGTCCGTTCTCGTAGAGCGTGAGGTCGCCGCCCTTGGCATCGCCGTAGAGCAGGAAGTTGCGACCGTAGTAGGCCGATGACGACATCTCGTGCATCATGCCGTTGATGGCCACCCTGGCATCGCGCGTCGTGGCTATGGCCTTGTCGGCGTTGGCCGAGTTGGTGGGCTCACGGTCGAGGAAGTCATCGCAAGATGTGAGAGCCGCCATGGCCATTATCATCATCGCAATGGCACTTTTGTATATATTCATTTTCATGTCCTGTTAAGTCTTTTCACGATAGTTTACTTCTCTCTCGCCACGTCGTCAGATGGTTATCTCTATTCCGAAGACAAACGTCTTGCCTATAGGGGTTTCCCATCCGCGCGTGCTATAGTTGTTCACCTCGGGGTCAGCATCCTTGTACTTGGCGAAGGTGAGCAGGTTCTCAGCATTGAAGAACACCCTGAGATTTGAGAGCCATATACGGTTGGTCAGCGTCTTGGGCAGAGTGTAGGCCAGCGAAAGCGTCTTCAGCCTGAGGAAGGTGGCATCATGGAGATGGCGAGTGCTATACTGCATGGCATCTGTGAGGTCGCTGCCCGAGAGCGCGGGCTCTGAGGCATCGGTGTGGGTTGGTGTCCACATGTTCTTGTAATAGTTTTCCGAACGTATGCGCTCCCAGTAGTAGCCGTCGTCGGCCACATCCTTGTAGGCGCCGTCGTAGAGCTTTCCTCCGAGCTTGTAGATGAAGTTGAGGCCCAGCTCTATGCCCTTGTAGCTCACGTTTGTGGAGAACCCTCCTGCCATGTCGGGTATGCCGTTGCCTATGATCGTGTAGTTGGCCTTGTCGTAGTCGTAGGTCGCGCCTCGTCCATTAAACTCGAAGTCGCCGGCCTTATGGTCCTTGTCGTCGTTGACATAGTAGACGCTCTTGCCGTTTTTCGGGTCCACTCCGGCCCACTCATAGCCATAGAAGGCCAGTGTCGACTGTCCCTCACGGTAGACATACTGCGCACGGCTGTCGCCCCCCGTCGGGTCATACCAGATGATGTCCTCGCCATGATAGAGCTGCTTCACCGTCGACTTGATGAAGGAGGCATTGAACGCGACTGTCCACGTGAGCTTATCGTTCTTGATGATGTCGCCCGAAAGTTCCACCTCAAGTCCGTGGTTGTTGATGCGTCCGATGTTTTTCAGCACCGAGCCGAAACCCGTCACCATCGACACGGGCACGTCCTGCAACAGGTTCTTTGAGTCGCGGTTGAAATACTCCACCGTACCTCTGAGCCTTGATCCGATGAAGGAGAAGTCGAGGCCTATGTTGGTGTTATAGTTGGTCTCCCACGTCAGGCTCTTGTTGCTCAGCGAGGAGATAAGTCCGGCCGGCTCGCCCATATACTTGCTCGAATAAGACATGAGGTTCATGTATGCATAGTTTGACGAGGGCAGTGTGCCGTTAACGCCGTAGGAGGCGCGCAGCTTGAGATCGTTGACCCACGCGAGGCCCTCCATCCATTTCTCCTTGCCGAGTCGCCATGCTCCTGACACCGACCAGAAGTTGCCCCAGCGGTTGTCGGGACTGAGCTTCGACGAACCGTCGCGTCTGAACGAGGCAGAAGCGAAATAGCGCTCGTCGTAGTTGTAGTCGACCTTGGAGAGTACCGACACCATAGAGTTGCCCCACTCGTATCCGGCCGATTTCTGCACCCCTGCCGTCGAGACGGTGTGGAGCGTGCTGTTGGGAAGGTTCTCGCCTGTGGCGCGCGTGAAGTCGGTATTGTTTTTCTCGGCCTCGAACCCGGTGAGCACGCCCAAGGAGTGGAGGCCAAAAAGCTTGTTGTATGAGGCGGTCGTCGACGACACTGTCTTCTCGTAGGTGGTGCGCATCTCGCTCACCGAGCCGTTGGTAGCCGCTCCGTCATAGTGGTTGACACTATAATAGATGTGGTCGCGCACGTTGGTGTTGTCGTAAGAGAATATGGAGCGCACGTCAAGGCCTGGCAGCAGGTGGAGCGTAAGTGTCTCAATGGCCGAGACACGAGTGTCTACCGACTTGTTCTCCCATTCTTTGCTGTAGTAGAGCCCGTTGTAGGCATAAGAGCCATAGCGCGATGTCCAGTCGTCGCCCGTCTTGTAGTCGGTGGGCCAGTAGAGCCCCCAGAGCAGGTTGCGCGTCTGCATGAAATAGTTGTCGGCAGTGGTACGCGTGTCGTTGTATCCGCTCTTGGATATGCGGGCCAAGCTCACATTGCTGGCAAACTCGATGTGCTTGCCTATCTTCTGCGAGAGGTTGACACGTCCCGAGACACGCTTGAAGTCGTTGACCCATAGCCGTCCGTTGTCCTTGGTATACGACAGCGACGTGTAGTAGTTGGTCTTGTCGGACGCACCGCTCACCGATATGTCATCGGTCTGGTAAACACCAGTACGGAAATAGGCGTTGTCCCAGTCGTAGTATTGTCCGGCGCGTCCCGAACCATCGTAGTCGCTGATGGCCACGCTCTCATAGGCACCCGTGCCGCTTGTGGTGAAGGAGTAGCCATGCTTGTTAAATTTCTTGTTGAGTTGTTTCAGGGCGTATGCGTTGGCTTCGTCGTCAGAAACTCCGTTGGCCGTCTTGTAGGCATGGAAGACGGTGTAGAGCATGTCTACCTGGTGCTGCGTCGAGGCCGTCTCATAGTTGCCCGTGGCCCACGCCGGCGTGAAGCCTACCGACGACTTCACGGTGACGCGCGGCTTGCCCTCCCTACCCCGCTTGGTGGTAATGAGTATCACGCCGTTGGCGGCACGCGAACCGTAGAGCGACGATGCCGCCGCATCCTTCATCACCGACACCGACTCGATGTCGTCGGGGTTGAGCGTGTTCATGATGTTGTTTGTGGAATAGGTATAGTCGGACATCTGCCCCACGTCACCATCAATCACGGGCACGCCGTCGACGACATAGAGTGGCGAGCTGCCGGCGTTCATGGAGCCTATACCGCGTATCTGCAGCGTCGGCGAGCTGCCGGCCTGCCCGGAACTGCTCGTCACCTGCAGTCCGGCCACCTTGCCCGTGAGCGCGCTCTCAAAGCTCGTCACTGGCTTGTCGGCCAAGTCCTTGGCACTGACCATTGTGGCCGAACCGGCATAGCTGCTCTTTTTGGCAGTGCCGTAGGCCACGACTATGACATCGCTGAGCTGGCGACTCTCCTCGGCAAGCACTATTTTCAGATTTGGCTTGATGGCGGCCACCTTTGGCTGCATGCCAAGATAGGTCACCCTGAGCTGCGTGGCCTTCATGGGTATGTCGTTGAATGAGAACTTGCCGTCGACATCAGTGACGGTGCCAACCTTTGTGCCGACCACCATCACGGAGGCTCCCACAACCGGCTCGCCGTCTTCCGAGGTTACGGTGCCGACAACTTTTCGGTTTTGCGCTGTCGCCGTCAGCGTGGTGACGACGGCAATGAGCAGTAGCGTAACAATCTTTCTTGCCATAAGAAGTCAGTGTTTTGAAACAATTATATCAAACCAGACAAATGTCTTGTGGCAAAATTAGCAAAAAGACATTAAACATAAGAGAATTCTTACATTTAATGTCTTTTTGCAAGGAATACTTGATACAAATTAACTTTTTGCTTCGTTTGCGCAACATTATTGCGCACGATGTCGTTTCGTCAAGACACGAGTTGGCGGCAAGGCACGCTAATCACTCCACGGCATATTTCTTGCCGCCAATGATATACACGCCCTTGGCCAGTCCATTCAAGGCCGCTGAACGCACGACCTGCCTTCTGACCAGAACTCCCGAAACGGTGAACACGTCCACGCGACTGTCGGCGGCTGATGGCTTCACCGGCATGATGCCCGTGGACTGGACGCGACGATAAAGCGATACGGTTTGCTGAGTGCCTTTGTAGCATGCGAACCTTGGACTTGACGTGTTGTACATTACCTCACGGTCCGTGAGTTTGCAGTTCTTGATGGTTGCCACGCCATCGCTGCTGACGGTCACCGTCCATTGTGCGTTAGCATTATTTGTTGCCGACGTGCTGCTTTGCAACTTATTTTTATTCGCAGTCAGCGCGAGATAATCCTTGTCCACATTGTCGTAGAAGGTATAGGCGCCCGCAGTGCCTCCAAGCAGCAGTTGCCGTGGCTTGCCCGACACGTCAACGGTTGTGGTAATCGTCGCGTTGCTTATCGTGACGGCGACATTACCTCGCACGTCATCATTCTTCTCCGCAAGAGCCTGCATCTCGCCCTCGCAAACTATGAGATAGTAGCTTCCAGGCACAACGTCGGCAGTGGAAGTGACCTTGGAGAACACATAGCCATCGGTCGGCGTCGGGTCGGTGCCTGGGTCAGGGTCGGTGCCTGGGTCGGGATCTGGGCCTGGGTCGGGTGTCGGTTCGGGATTTGGATTAGTACCGTCGTAGTTGTCATAGCTGAACGCCACGCTCTGCTTGTCGCCCCACACATACTGCTCCAAGCCCGGATAGTCAACATAAGGGTTGCGGTTTTGCTGGCATTCGTAGACGGCGTTGTTACGGTCTATCTCCTTCTGGCTCACCGGGTCTTCCTTTGCCCAACGAAGCAGCATGTTGATATACCATTTCTTGTAGGCAGGGTAAGAGGTGCCGTCGAGCACGTTAGAGGCCGTGCCGTTTGATACCCAGTTGGCTATCCTGTTCTCGTAGCAGGTGGCCATGTAGAAATAAATGCGCGCGAAGTCGCCCTTGTATTCATCGTTTGGCTCAAACACGGTGCCAGAGTATCCTTCCACCGACGATGGGCCAACCTTGCTGAAGCCATTGTTCGACGAGTACGTGGGTTTGCTTGTCTCACCGAAAGGGTAACTGCTTCGGCGGTTGTTGACATAGCCGTCGGTCGGCACCACGTGCACGATGTCGGCCTTCATCGGCGAGGCTTCATTGAACCAGCTCTGGGGCAGGGAGTGCTCACGGTTATACATGTCGCCCTCTTTATTGTAGCTGCCGTTGTGGTCGGAGAAAGAGTAGTTGGTGGTGTTGGAATACATGTCCCACACCTTGCCGTCGGCCCGCTTGTCAGTCTTCTCATAGCATTTGAAGAGACCTTTATACCCTATGTCCTTATGCGTGCTGATAATCTTGAACAGGGCCGTCTTCAGGCTCTTGCCTTTCTGTCCATTGGCGTTCCTGTAATAAGTGCCGCTGCCGTTTGGTCCTTGGGCGAAAAGCTGCACCACCAGGACGAGGAGCGACAACAATGAGAATTGCCGTTTAAGTTTAAGCATATTGATGTTGCGATAAATAGAAAAAAACTTACAAGATGATTGGTTCTTCAAAGTTACGCCTATTTTCCTTACCACACAAGAAAAAAGCACGAAAAAAGGCCGGCAACCAGACTTTCGCGTTTGACGGAAGCATGGTTGCCAGCCTGGCAAATAGAGAGAGAATTATAAATAAAGTAGACTGATAGCCTAAGCCTATTAGTGGAACACCACCGAAACCGACGTGCCCAGCGCCTGATATTTCCCCAGCAAGGCGTTGACATCGGCAAGTCCTGGCACGGCTGAGCTAAAGGCCGACGAGGTGAGCACCTGCCTGCCACAGACATGGCGCGTGGCGAGCCACTCGGCCCACGATTCCGCCTTTCTGTCATCCTGCGCCATCTTCAACTTCAGGAAGTTGAGCACGCGGTCCAACTCGGCTTGCGTGATGCCCTTGTCGGCCATCGCGTTCCACTCGTTGACGATCTTCGCCTGTATGCGCTTCACGTCGCCAGCCGAAGCATGGTATTCCGCCGAAATCTCCAGCGAGCCCTTTGGCACGTAGTTGGTTTCGCCATGAGCCTTTATGGTGTAGACGCCGCCATCCTTCTGGCGTATGTTCTCCATGAGGCGCGACTGGAACACCTGCTCCACTATCTTGTTGGCAACGGCCTCCTTGACGGAGAACTCGCCACAGAGGTCGAAACTTGCCACGCCGATGGCGAGCGACAGTCGGAACGGCAACCTGACGTCCTTGTCCTGGTGCTTCTCCTTGGCCGCCACCGACACGTCGACATAGTTTCTGCCCGACGGTTTCTTCGTTGGCAGCGAAGCGATGTATTGACACACGAGGCGCTTGGCCTCAGCCTCGGCTATGTTGCCCGTGAGGAAGAACGTGAAGTCGGCAGGATTGCCAAACTCCTGGTTCCAAACCTTTATTATCTTGTCGGGCGTAATTTGGCCGAAATAGCCAGCGTTTTGCGGCAACACGCGCTGCGAATAGTTGGCCTTTATCAGCTTCACAGAGTCCTTCAGTGGGTTGCCATGCGGCCGCGTCATCATCTTCCGGTTGATTGCCTGGAGGATGTCGGCATTGAGACGCGGCCTGGCGAATGACATGTGTTGCCACTGGAACATCGCCTCAGCCTCGTCGGGCATGGCCACGCACGACATGCGGTCGCTATATGTCGCCACCTCCATGTCGGTCTTCAGATCATGAAGCTGAAGCTGCCTGTAGAGCGACATGTAGTCCCAGTCGCCGGCTCCTGCCGACTTCACGTAAGCGCCCGCCTGCTCTGCCGCGGGAATCATGTCGAGAGGGTAACGGCTCGTGCCGCCACGACTCACCGCCTTCAGCACCACCTTGCCCTTGTCGGCCACAATGGGCTTATAGACTACGTGGATGCCGTTGCCGAGAACCCACTCCTGGGCGTTGATGTCCTTGCGGCGCACCGTCTTAACTATCTTGCCGGCCTGGGGCAGACTGGCCATCAACGGCTTCACCGAATCGGCTGGAGGCATGTCGAAGACGTAATCCTTCAGGTTCATGCCGTCCACGGTGGAAACTATGTCGCTTACGTCTTCATAGGCAACGGGCTGCATCGTGGCAGGCCCCGTAAGCACCACTGTGCGGTTTGGCGTGGAGAGCCATTGGCGCACGGTGGCGTTCATGTCGTCGAGCGTGGTGTTGTCGATGGCCTTCATCGACAGCCTGTACTGTTCTTCTATCGAGAGAGCCGGCTCGCCTTCAAGGTAGTTGTCCTCCAAGGTCATGGCCGCCGTCTCGTTGGTCAGCGTCACATACTTGGCACTGCGATTCACCACCTTTCTCAGCTTGGCCTTGGCGCGGTCGAGTTCCTCCCGCGAGAAGCCGGTCTGCCTCAACCTTGCGGCCTCGAGCGAGAGAATGCGCAGGGCGCGCGCCTCGTCGCCGGGATTGAGCGGGCAGCCAAACTGTATGTTGTCGTAACCGCGCTTGAGCGGCATGTAGTTGATGCCCATCTCCGGGAAGGGCTGTCCCTGCATGGCACTGCGAGCCCTGGCGCGCAGCGAGGCCATCTGCTTGAAGAGCTGCACGCGGACATCCGCGCCAATGTAGTCGTAATCGCTCAGCTTGGCGTAATCGGGAGAAGCGAAGCGATAGATTAGCGCCAAGGTCTGGCTTTGCGCCATGGCATCGCGACAGAGAGAGAACCGCAATGCCTTCTGGTCTGGTACAAAGGAGAACTGGGTGTTGCTTTCAAGCGGACAAGGGCCATCGGCCTTGGGCACGGTGGAAAGAATGTCGCGCAAGCGTCGCTCCATGGCCTTCACGTCGAAGTCGCCCACCACGACGACAGCCTCAAGGTCGGGACGGTGCCATCGATGGTAGAAGTCGCGTATGGTCTGGCACGACACTTTCGACACCTGCTCCGGCGTAGATATGACGTCGTGGCCCACATAGCGCGACCCTTTCAGCAGCGTGTCGCCCCATTGCAGCTGCATGCGGCTCTGTGGGGTGTCGCGCATCTTTATCTCCTCCATGATGACGGAGCGCTCCTTGTCTATCTTTTTCGCGTCGAGCGTCAGGGCGCACGACCAGTCGCGCATGATCCATGCGCACGTGTCGAGGAAAGCGGCCTCACCGGTAGGCACGCCCGTGAGACGGTAGACGGTCTTGTTTTCCGATGTCGTGGCGTTGATGTCGTGACCGTACATCACGCCATGCCTCTCCAGCGTCTGCACCATGCTCTCGCCGGGGAAATGCTCGGTGCCCTGGAAGGCCATGTGCTCAATGAAGTGGGCCACGCCATACTCCTTTGGCTCCTCGGCCAGAGAGCCGATGTTGTGCACCAGCGAGAAGACGGCCTGCCCCGGCACTTCGGTGTTGCGCTGTATATAGTAGGTCATGCCATTGGGCAACTTGCCCATGACATAAGGCCTTACGCTTCCCGCCATCATGAACGACGGCAGGAGCGCGAGCAATAGGGAAACTAAGCTACGCATGGCGCACTTTTATTTCATGAGTTCGGCTATCTTCTCCTCCAGGGCCTTGCCTCGAAGGTTGACCGCCACAATCTTGTTGTTCTCGTCGACCACGACCATGAACGGAATCGACTTTAAGCCATAGAGAGCCAACATTGGCGACTTCGCGCCCTTGAGGTCGGAGACGTTCTTCCACGTGTTGCCGTCCTCGAAGATGGCATTCTTCCATTTGTCCTTCTTGTCGTCTATCGACACCGAGAGAATCTCCAGTCCTTTGGTCTGGTATTGCTTGTAGAGCTTCACGAGGGTAGGCATCTCGCGGCGGCACGGCGCGCACCACGAAGCCCAGAAGTCGATTATCTTCACCTTTCCCTTCAAGGCGTGCATGCTTATGGAGTCGCCGTCCAAGGTGGGCAGGGTGAAGTCGGGCGCGGTCTTTCCGGCCATGATACGCTCGGCCTTGTCGAGATAATCGGATATCACCTTACCGAAGCCCGCGCCTCGCAGCTCAGCCGGGAGCTGCTCGTAGCGGCTTCTCACCGTGGCTGCCGGCATGTCGTTCATGTTGGTCACGAGAATGTAAGCGCCGACAAAGCTCTTTGAGCACTGGTTCCAGAGTTCCACCTCCTTCTTGCGCGCCTTCTCCACGTAAGCCACGAAGCCGCTCTGCAGGGCCTGCATCTTCATCTGGTCGCCGGCTTGCGCGGCCTCCTGCATCTCCTTCTGCACCTTCTGCTGCTCGGCTTGCGTGGCAGTGTTCAGGGCCTTGTAGTCGTTGTAGAGCTTTTGGTAGTCGCCGCCCACCACGCTGACGCCCTTGGCTGAGGCGAGCATCTGGAAATTGGTGTTCTCAAGCATCACGGGAATGGCCCCCACCCCATTGGCCACACGTATGTAGGCCACTTCGGGCTTGCTGACCTTCCCCTTGAAGAAGAAGTTGCCATGGTTCATGCGTGTGGTGCACAACGTGTCAACATTCGACCCAATGAGATACACAGTGGTGTCGGCTACGCCTGATGTGCGTGCCGATATTTGGAAACCGTCGGCCTCCTGCGCCGACGCGCTAAGGGTACCGCCAATCGACAAGGCGGCGATTGACATGGATATGAAAATGTTCTTCATCGTAAAGATATGTTATTATTAAAAACATTAAATCAATACACCGCGATGTCGGCAAGCGATACTTTGGTCTGTCCCTGATAAGTGAGTTCCTTTACCGTCAGGCGCAGGTAGCGAGCCTTTGCCGCTGACTTTGCAGCCACGACGGTGGCCTCGCCGAGCGCGGTACCAAGCGTGACATTCACCACATGGCAGAGGTCGCTCCACGACTTTCCGTCGACACTGTACTGCAACGACACCTGTGCAGGCTGGAAGCCCGAGTTTTCCCTGTTGCCGTTTTGCACAATCTTCACGCCGTGCACGGTGTTTTCCTTCTTCATGTCGATGGTGAGCTGCATCGTGCGAGCCGTGCTCACGGCAGGCCATGAGCTCCATGTCGTGAGAGGATTGTTGTCGAGCAGGTCGGAGAGATACACATTGTTGTTGTTGCTCTCCGAGTTGGTGATGGTCCATCCCGTGGTGCTCAGATAGCCAAGCGGCGGCAACGTGTTGGCCGCCTTGCGCGTCAGGCCGCTCATGGCGAAACCTGGCAGGTAGCTGTCGCCGTAGACCACGAACCGCGTGCCGTATATCTCGTGCATCTTCTCCATTGCCCACTTGCTCTCCGCCGTCTGGTCCACGGTAGGCCAAGCGAAATGGGTTCCATCGAAATAGCGGTTCTTGCCGAGATTCACGGTCTTGACGTTGGTGAAATAGAGCAAGTCCTCAAGGGTGTAGAGGCTATGGTCCACGTCGAGGCTCTGCATCTTCTCGGCGAAACCCGTCTCGTCGTCGTTAGACATGCCGTAGCGCTCGGTCATCTCCGAGGCGAAGTCGGTGTTGAGAAGCACCTCCTTGGTCAGCGTGTAGTCCTCAAACTGTATAAGGTCCTCGCAGCCCTCTATGCGTCCGGTGCGGTGGAGCACGATTGGCTTGGAGGTGTCCACGCTTGGCAGGTCAATATACTTCTCGGCGAAGTCTTGCTGGGAGAGCTGCTTGGTCGTCTCAGTGCCGTCAGTAGTTGTAAAAGAGATGTGGAAATCCTCTATACCGTCTTCCCAGTTGCCCATGACAAGCAGCAGATGAGTCTTTGCCAAGAACGCCTTGCTCACGCCACGTGTGAAAGCACGTACAGATTCGTGGTCGTAAGTATATGGGCGGCTCACTATACCGTCGGCCAATGACAGGGAGCCGTCGGTGTCGAGCGACTGCACAGTGACAGTGTAGTCCTTGTTGGCAAGATTCTCTATCTTGCAACTGGTAGCCGTAGGGTCCAGCGTCTGGCGAATCGTGTCCGATTCGGAGGCGCAAGTCACCAATATGTTCTTCACGGCAGGGTCGGCGCTCAGCGTCCACGTGGCGCGCAAGCATTGCCATCCCGGGTTCACCGTGACGTTTTTCACCTTTCCGGCATAGTGAAACGGCTTGCCGTCGGTGAAATCGCTGTAAGTGCCCGCGAGGTCGTCGCCGCAAGAGGCGAATACGGCAAGCAGGCTCAGGAGTAATAAAATATGGTGTTTCATGGGATAATTCATTTTCATGTCAGCTTATTTCTTTGTGTAAACTTCCATTTCCTGCATATAGATGTACTCCGACGTGTTGGCAAACATGGGTATGTCGTAAGAGAAACTCTTGTTTGGCACCACTTTCAGGTAGCGGAACGTTTGTTCGCTGATGGGGCACGTCACCTCCATGTAGACAGGCTCTGCCTCATCCATCTCACTGGTGGTCAACTTGTTCATCCTTTGCACGGTATGGTTGACATTGAACCACGAGTTGTCCGAGAACACGTCCGACTCCTCGTAGTGTCCCAACTGTGTCCACAATGTCTTGTCGTTTGAGCCATACACCGTGACCTCACAAGGCAGGCTTGTCCACGACATGCCGTTCCACGCGGGTTGGTAGTAGCCTTCTTTGGTCATCAGCTGGGTGTATATCCTCACCGCCGCCGGCACCTTCTGCTCTTTCATGTCCACTATTATGGGCGTACCGAAAGCGTATGGTCCCATGGCGAAGGTGTAGTATTCGCTATAACTTCCCGCCAAAGCCTTGACGCCTTTCAGGTCGCCGTCGGTGAGATATTGCAAGCCAAGCTTATGGGTGTCGTCCTCGATGCTCTTTGAGCACGTCAGCGTCATGTCACCAGGCGCCAACTGCTGTGTGGGGTATGCCTTGATGCCCTCCCATTTCTGTTGCTTGACGAAATATCCGCCAAAGTCCTCGGTCTTGATCACCACGGTGGTCGAGCTCACGTCTTGCTTGACGCGGAAAAACTTGCTTGTCTTGCCCTTGGCCAACGTCACGGAACCCAGGAGCAAGGTATCAGTCTCGTTGGTATTGGGGTTCTTGCCCACGAAGAAGACATGCGCCAAGCCCTTCATGCGGCTGTCGGGAATGTCGTAGCTCAGTTCAAAGCCGTTCCACGCCGACTTGACCTCGGCATGCTCGAAGAAGGCGTAGGGGCCGCTGTCGGCAGTGGAGAACGATGTGGCGTACTCATCGGAGATGTCGCCGTTCGACGCTATGTAAGACACGTAGGCCGGCACGTTCTGCGTGGCACCATTGAAGCCTCCCAAGGAGAGCGAGTCGCAGAGATAACTGCCAAGGACAATGTTCTCCTTGCCCTGCGCGTCGGTGTAGCGCACGCGTATGTCCTTGATGTCGGCGTTGGAAGGCAACTTATAGTTCATCACCGCGCCGCCTGGCACCGCGTGAAACGTCACGCCGCCAGTCGGGGTCACGCCAAAGGTGTTGTCGTCGTCCGACTTGCACGAAGCCATCGACATGAGCGTGAGCGCGGCAGTTGCCATATATAATAATGTGTATTTCATAAGATTCTTATTGTCTGTTACTTCTGTTCAATTTACCATCCTGGGTTCTGCACTATGCCGGCGTTCATGCGCTCCTCGGAGCGTATGGGGAAGAAATAGTCGCGCGGTGCCACGAACTTGCGCTTGCTCCACACCGTCACGGGGCCTTGCCAGTTGTTGTAGAACGCCTCATCGGTGCTGCCCACGACGTTCCAGCCCTTCAGAGGCTCTCCAAGCTCGTTGCCTTCCTTCCATCGCAGCAGGTTCCAGTAGCGACGGCCCTCAAACGATGTCTCGATGTTGGTTTCCTGCTGTATGATCTTGCGCATGCCAGCCTGGTTGTTGATGTCGTCGGGATGCTTGGCGCGCGACCACGACACTTGCACCGTGGGTATTCCGGCGCGCGTGCGCACCTTGTTCAACGCGGCATACACCTTCTCGCTCGGGCCACCATACTCGTTCCACGCCTCAGCCTGCCAGAGATAAAGTTCGGCGAGACGGATCACGGGGTATGGGTCGTCGCCCTTCGAGGCGTAGTCGTTGGCGTAGGAGCGTGTGCCGATGCTGCTGTAAAGGCCTTTCTTGAGCCAGTAGCCACTGAGGTTTTGAGGCTCGCGAGGATTGATGTAGCTGGCTTGCGTGCCGAAGCTCTCGCCCTGGTGCGCCTTCACGATGAGGTTGTAGTCGGTGGACCACGCGTTCTGCTTTGCCGGTCCGCGCTGGAAATAGGTGCGGTCGGCGGCTATGTCGGCATAGAATCGTGGCTCGCGGCGCAGATGCTCCTGCAACACGCGCGTGTCGGCAGGTATGACATCGGCATAGGTGCTTTGGTCGGTCTCGGTGGTCATGTTGCGGAAACGTCCGTTGTAGTCCCACGTGGGATCCTCGTCAATGGGCAGGCCATTGGCGGTGTAATACATCTCCACCATCTTCATGGTAGGCGAGAGAGAGCCGTAGACACCGGAGTTGTAGTTAGCCCAATCGGAGCTTTGGAAGCGCGGCAGGGTGTAGGTGTACAACTTGTTTTCGGCATACATGTAGGTATTTGGATACTTCACCATGAAGAGTGCCTCGCTGTTGTTGAACGCCGGTGCCAAGACACGGTTCTCGCAGTCCTGCATGGTGTTGAGCAAGGTCGTGTTTTTCGAGGTGCTTCCGCTCACGAGCTTGTAGCCAGCTTGTTCAGCCACGGTGATGGCGGTGTCGCAGGCGATGGCCGCCTCGTGCCACTTCTCCTTGTCGTATTGTGTCGGGAAGAGCTGCTCGCCCTGCTTGTTCTTGAAGTTCACGTAGTCGCTGTTGCCATTGAAGAGCGGCGAGGCGCGATATATGAGGATCATGGCTTTCAACGCCAACGCCGACTCACGGCTGAAGTAAGCCGAGTGGGACGATGCTTGCTGCGCCTTGGGCAGGAGGCCGTTGTCCATGGCATCGTCGATGAGGCTAAGCATGGCCTGGAAACACTCCTCCACGGGGCGGCGAGGCTGCTTCATGTTCTCGATGCTGCTCTCCACGCTGATGTTCTTTGGCACGAGCGTGATGGGGCCATAGTGACGCACGAGGTCGAAATAGAGGAACGCCTTGAGCACCTTCACCTCGGCTATCCACTGCTTCTTCTCCACCTCGGTCATGTTGTAGGTGTTGGGCGTGTTGTCGATGAAGATGTTGCAATAGCGTATGGCATCGTAATAGCGGTCGCCGCGCCAGATGTCGCCGTAAGGACTCTGCACGCTCTGCACTCCATCGCCAATGAAGAGGCCATTGAGCGGATAGCGTATCTGGTCGCGCAGATACTGGTTGCCGACAAACTCGTCGGAGGCCGTCAGGGCGATGTTGCCTTGGGGCGTGGCGAGACCCGTGATGAACGAATAGCAGTCGGCCTCCCACTCGTCCACCTTGGTGCGCTGCTGGAAAAGCGACGGTATGGTGGTGATGTCTTTCTCGGGCACCACGTCGAGGAAGTCGCCGCAAGCCGAGAACAAGGCCACCAATGACACCAAGCAAAGGAATATCTTGTTTGTATGAATGTTGTTCATGAGATTGATACGATTAGAAACTGAAGTTAAGACCCATCGAATAGCTCTTCTGTATAGGATAGTTGAAGCCGTTGCTTCCCAGCTCAACGTCCCAGAGGTGGAAATCGGTGATGATGAACGGGTTGGTGGCGCGTGCGTAGATTCTCACGTTCTTGATGCCGGCGCGCTTGAGCAACTTCTTTGGCAGGTTGTAGGCCAGCTCCAGCGCCGTGCAACGGAGGAAGCTGCAGTCGCGCATAAAATAGGTAGAATATACCGTCTGCGAGGTGTTTGCCGAGCGGTTTTCCTCACCGTTGTGATACACGATGTTGTTAGTCGAGAGACGCGGCCAGAAGGCGTGCGGGTTCATGTTTTCCGTTGACCAGTGGTCGTCGGCTATGGCCTTGAGCATGGCGCGGTCGCCATAGAAGGGCGAGATGGCCGACGGATCGATGAAGAACGTGCGGCGGCCTGAACCTTGGAAGGCGAAGTTGAACTCCCATCCCTTATAGCTGATGAAGCCGTTGAAACCATAGATAAGCTCCGGCGTGGTGGGGTAGCCAATGTGCACGGCATCCTCGACGCTGATTACGCCGTCGCCGTTGACATCGCGATAACGTATGTCGCCTGGCTGCACGTCGCCGCTCTGCTTTGGCGAGTTGTCTATCTCCGCCTGGTCGGTGAAGAGTCCCTCGGCTATGTAGCCCACCTGCTGGCTGATGTCGTGGCCCACCTTCTTCTGCCAGTCAGGCTTGTCGGTGGCTTCCTCCAGGGAGAGGTACTTGGCGCGGCTGTAGGTCAACGTGGTATTGAGAATCACGTAGAAGTCGGGCGTGAACGCCTTTTGTATCTTGCCGGAGAAGTCGATGCCTTGGCTCTTGGCTGAGCCCACGTTGTCGAGTTGGTAATACTCCAATCCCATCGAGGCTGGTATCACCCTGCGATAGTCGAAGATGTTGTGGCGTATCTCCTTGTAGGCATCCACCTGGATGTCGAGGAGACCTTGAAGGAACTTGGCCTCAAGGCCGAGGTTGGTCTGCTCGGCTATCTCCCACTTGATGTTCTCGTTGCCATACGACTTAACGGTATAGCCATTCGTGGATATCTGTCCTGCCGGTCTCGGGTTAACCCTTCCGTCCTGTTCTATCACTGGCAGGTAAACGAAACGGGGCGTGGAAATCACGCCGTCGTTTCCGACCTTGCCCCATGTGGCGCGCAGCTTGAAGAATGGGGCAAACTTGGCCAATGGCTTCCAGAACTTCTCATTCGACAGCACGTAGGCACCGCCGATGGCTGGGAAGAAACCAAACTTGTTCTTCTTCGAGAAACGCTCTGAGCCGTTGTAGCCGAAGCTGCCTTCTACGAAGTAGCGATCCTTGAAGCCATAGGTGCCACGCATGGAGATGCCCATGTTGCGGTGCTCCATGCTCTCAAGCACGCTGTAGTTTTCGGTGGATGTAGACTGCTCGGCGTTGGCCACGAGGGTCAGGCTCGTCTGGTGGTCGCCCCATGCCGCCGTGTGGTAGGCGCGGAGCTCATAACTGAGCTGCGTGGAGCTGACGTTCTGTTTCGAGTCGGAGTCCATGTCGAGTGTCGGCGACTGCTTGTCGGGGTTCTCGGCATTGAGCGAGAACTTGCCCGTCTGCTGGTCGTAGCTCTTCAGCGAATAGAGGGCTGGTACCATGGAATAAGGTGTCGAGTAGTAGCCGGTCTTGACAAGGCTCACGTTGGCGCGCACCTCAAGTCCCTTCACAAGTTTGGATAGGTTGTAGATATACTCCAGGCGGTTGGTCGTGGAATAACGGTCACGATCCAGATAGCCTTGCTGCAACGTGGCGTATGGATTGTCGGAGAGGGTGCCAGCCACGGGCACGCCAAAGCGCGTGTGGGGCCAAGCGTAGGTCTCGTCGGCGGGATAGGTAGGCGCGAAGTCCACGGGCGAGGCGTTGACGGCAAGGCTGTAAGCCTCCGACGCGCTCTTCAGCGGGCCGTGATACTTGTCCCAGTTGGTGGCGCTGCTGAGCAAGAGCTGCATGCCCGGCTTCAGGTCGATGGTGAGGTTGGTGCGAAACGACAGGGTGTTGTTGTTGATGTTGATGTCAAACTGGTTGAGCTTGTCGGTCTTCAACATTCCTGAGTCGTGGTTGTAGTTGAGCGACACATAGTATTGCATTATCTTCGAGCCGCCGCGGATGTTCACGTTGACATGATGGTTCATGCTGTAGTCCTTGAACAGGGTCTTGTACCAGTCGTTGGCTGGATAAGCCCACGAGGGGAACCGCTTGTCGCCCGTCAGGGCTATACGCTCCTGCGAATACTGCGGCGTGGCGGTGGGGTTGCGCGTGAGCAACGCCTCATTATAATAACGCATGTAGTCGACAGGGTTCACCAAGTCTATCTTCTGCGTAGGCATCGACATGATGGCCTCGTAGCGCGCCGAGGTGTACACCGTGCCGGCCTCACCCTTCTTGGTGGTGACGAGGATGACGCCGTTGGCGCCACGGGCACCGTACATGGCGGTGGCAGAGGCATCCTTCATCACGTTGAAGGTCTCGATGTCCTCCACCACGAGCCTTGACAGGTCGAGCTTGGAGCTCTCCACGCCGTCGATGAGGATGAGAGGATCGGTGTTGGCGTTGCTCTGAAACGAGGTGATGCCACGCACGTAGAACTTGGTGTTCATCTCGCTCTCTGTCAGTGCGCCTGGCAGTCCGCCTGTCTGCCAGGCTATCATACCAGGTATGCGTCCGGCGAAAGAAGAGGTGAGGTCGCTGCTCGACGTGCGCAGGTCGCCTGGGCGGATGGTCGTGATGCTCGACACCACGCTCTCCTTCTTCTGTGTGCCGAAAGCCACGACCTGAACGTCTTGCAGGGTCTTGGCGTCGGGGGTCATGTCGACCTTGACCGACGTGCGTCCCTTCACCGCCACGTATTCTTCCTTGTAACCGATGAACGACATGCGGAGCACGTCGGTCTTCTTCACCTGGATGTTGAACTTACCGTCCACGTCGGTGGAGACTCCGTGCTTGGTGCCTTGGATGATGATGTTGACGCCTGGCAGTGGCACGCCGTTCTCGTCGACGACCTTACCTGTCAGCTGATAGGTGTCGGCAGACTGTTGGGTCGATTCCACTTCCGGCTTGGCACTTCTCCCTTGACCTGGCAAAGGCAAGGCTGAGACCGTAAAAGGAACCAAGGCGACAACGGCAACCGAGGCCATCAATAACCTGTAATCTCTTCTCATGCGATAATACCTTTATGTTTAGATGTTCGAAAATATGCTAACTAATTTCAATCGCAAAATTAGCAAAATCAATAAACATTTACAGAAATTAAGGGTTTCAACGCATTCGAAATCATGATTCCGTACAAGAAAGCGGCAAAACAAGTAACAAAATGGCGTTTTTACACGACTTTTGCCTACGATTTCTCTTTTTTACGCCACAAATGTAAATTGTCAGCCACGCACCGTCAAACGCATGGACGATGGCCATTTTTCTCACCAAATGTGCAAATGCGAGGCCTGTGGCTGTCAGCGAACCGTAAAGATTACGATAATCGTGCCAGGTAATCTTCAAGATTCCATGCCTGTATATTCTGTATGCCGTTTCTGTTCTTACGAGTTATATCTTCCATGGTAACGACGATTTTAGGATAGCTGTCATCAACAGATTCCAATGAAGAATATTCTCGCTCAGCTGTTTCCTCATCCTCTATCGTCCATGACGATTGGACATACAACCGGTTATCATGATCAGTACATACAAAATCAACTTCTTTGTTCTGTACTCTTCCGACATATACTTTCCAGCCGGCACGTCGTACAGCCTGATAGACATAACTCTCAAGCAAGGCTCCTTGCCCAAAACCAAACCCGTCGAACAGGTAGTTATGATAGCTATTGTCATTCGCATAAAATTTGGCAGCCCCCTTTAGGATTTCCTTTCCTTTCAGATCATAACGGTCTGCCTTCAATATGACAAAAGCATCGGTAAGATAACCTATATAGTTGGACACCGTCTCATAGTTTTTCTCCTTTGCCTTGGGATTTCGCTTTGACTGCTCATTATTAAGATAGTTGACAACATTACTTACAGAGACTAAAGAAGTTCCATTGTTCACGAGATAGGCAAATATACTGTTGAGCAATGCTGCATCTTTTATGTTATACCTCTCCACAATGTCTCGAAGCAAAATGGTGTCTTTGACAGATTCAACGTAATGACGCTTTGTCTCTTCTCCATTGAGATTGACGAACTCGGGGAGTCCTCCTGAACACAGATAGTCTATCATCGTTGACCGTGATGGGGATGAATTTTCCGTTTTGAGATACTCTCTGTAACTAAAAGGCTGGACTTCAAACTCAACATATCGGCCAGACAGCAATGTTGACAATTCTCCGGATAGCATTTTGCTGTTACTGCCTGTGAGAAACACCTCACAATCAATGCTCGGATCCTGAGACAATGAGTCTATGACCCTCTCCCACCCTGGAATATTATGAACCTCATCAAAAAAGACATAAGACTTCTTGTTCGGGTTGATCTCACTACAATACGTTTCGTAGAGATTCATAAGGTCGTCAGCCGTCTGGAGGAAACTAAAACGATAAAACTCCTTATTGACGTACAGTATTTGTGATGGATCCATGACTCCGTTCTTGAGCATCGATGCCATTACCTGACGCAGAAGCCAGCTTTTGCCGGCGCGCCGCTGACCAGTAACAACCTTTATTACTCGGTTGCCTATATATGGAATGATACGATCAAGATACAATGTTCTCTCTACTCCACTGTTGAAATGGTTGCCATTCCAATAATTAACTTTTGCTATTTTCTCAAGTCTTTCGTCCATCATGATCTTTTGTTGTCCATCGCAAAGATACAACAAAATTTTCAAATACATTTGAAAAAATCATAGAAATATTATCCATATTCAAATACACTTGAAAAAGCACTACGACTTATCATTTGTTCTTTTGCTAAAAACATAGTTAGCAAGCATACTAAAAAAATAGAAATCTTCTCATATTTTATAGTATCGCTATACATATATGATTGCTTCTCTTTTATCGAGCAATGCCAATACAGTATCGTCAACATAATTGTCGATAAGGATAATACGTTGCACCGTACTCACGCTCTTACCACTCAGCTGCCACATCACGAATGGAATATCCCTTGCGGAGCAAACTTACGACTTCCCAATATTCGGTATTTATTTGTTCTTATGTTTTTATAGAACCAACCTTGCGCCCGTGTCTTCCAGCTTTCTCTATATACCATTTCCTTTCCGGCTGCAATCGGAATGAGATATTATCACGTTTCAATCGTGCACAGGTAGATGGCGTGGCTATTATTATCGGAGCAAAGAAGGACGGATGTCCTTCTTTGCTCCGATAATGTTCGTCTTATAGCAATATCGTTATTTTAAGTTATACTTTTGTCATTTATACTTCTTTACTCTTGAGTCATTAATTACCCCTCCCCATTTCATTCCGAATGCGAAATCGTATGTATGTCCGTCTGAGTCAACAAACGGCTGCATGTCCCGAGGCTTGTCCTCTGCCTGTCTCTCGACCGTATCCATATCTTTAGGCATCTGACAGGGAAGTAAACCAGAAGGCTCGTATGTGCCGTTTATAATATCTAAGAAAGGTTGAGCGCTCGTACCGAAGCCTATAAGCAAAGCGTCAGCATAAGGCTCTATTTCCGACAACACTGCCGGTCTGGAAAGGGTCATCAGCACTATGACAGGCTTGTCACCCATGGCCTTTTTAGTATTTATAACGAGCGTCATGTCATCCTTATTGGAAGTTTTCACAGTCTTTCCTCTATAACTACGGTTGATGAAGTTTTCCTTGGGGTCACCTCCAGCAATACTTATTGCCCGAGCATTTGAGGCAGTATAGTCGTTGTACTGGAGACTGATGGGCATATATCCGTTGCCTCCGTTCTTGATGTCATTGGCATCGTAGCCTGGTCCGCTATTTGGACCATATATATAGCAGATGGCAAAGTCGGCTTCATCAGGATTGTCCACCACCTGATAGTATCTGCTTAGAAGTTCTTTACTAATGGGATAGCCCCAATAATCCTTAGTTGAGTTTCCAAAGAAGTCCTTAACCGATGGATAATGCCGTTCAGGGATATACACCTTCAACCGCTTGTTTCTCAACGGAAGAGTATTCTTATGGTTTTTTACCATGACAATGGATTTCACTTGGGCTTCATACCCTTTCCGCATAAACTGGCTATTGCCAACGGTCTTTTTACTCTCTGCCGGGTCAAGGTAAGGATTCTCGAAAAGCCCAGTTTCAAACATTGGCAATAATAGTCGTCGGGCAGAAGTACGAATACGTTTCTCCCAATCCTTAATGCCGAATTCTCTATATCCCATTTGGAACGCCTCAAGGACAGGCTTCTTGTCATTGTTGCCGCCAAATTGGTCAACACCGGCTTTCAATATCTCATAGTGGCGCTGTGCCTCGGTAAGTGTCTCCACCCCCCAGCATTTCCCGTCGAACGAGTCAATGGCTGAATTGTCACGAGTGACCATCCAATCTGTGCATGCAATGCCATCAAAATCATATTTATTGCGCAGCAGATCTGTAACAATATATCTCGAAAAACTTTCTCCGACATTCTTACCAGAAGGATCCTGATTGTATGAGACATTATAGAATGTCATGACAGATCCTGCTTTCTTCGTCGGTCCGTCAAGCCGGAATGCTCCATTAAGAAAACCGTTCATGGCAAGATTGAAATTACCAGTAGGATAAACTGCATATTTGCCATAATTATAGTGGCTGTCACGGCCACCTTCTACAGGTCCACCACCAGGCCAATGTTTTGCCATGCAGACAACGCTCTCGTAACCCCATCCGTCTTTCAGCATCTTACCCTTGACAGAGGTGGTCTGGAAACCATCTACATATGCTTTAGAAAGGTCTGCAACAAGATTTGGATCTTCACCAAAAGTTCCCGTAAAGCGCGTCCATCGGGGTTCAGTAGCGACATCCACTTGAGGTGATAGTGCCGTCGTGATGCCTAAACAGCGGTATTCCTTGGCTGCTATTTCTCCAAATTCCCTTACTAAATCGGGCGAGAACGTAGCTGCCAGCCCAAGAGCGGTAGGCCAGTGGGAGATGTCACCGCCTGCCCCGTAATTGTATTCAGCATTTGCAGACACTTCGTGCCTTGGATCCGAGGAGTTGTTTGCAGGAATGGCATTGCCGAATCTCTCACAGTAGGCCTGGAGGTTATTGCTCCACATTGCCGCGGTCTCTGGGTTTTTTACTTTCGTTACCAGAACAGCACGCAAATTGTCTTCTTTAAGAAAAATTTTCTGCAAGTCGCTGAGATCGCTTGCCTTGGCACCGCTTTCTGTAAATGGCTTGCCGTTGTATGTTGATGTGCCATAGCCCTCAGATGGAGACGGAATCTGTTGATGTGCTGAATAAAGCATGAGTCCTGCAATCTCATCATCCGTAAGACGGGAAGCAAGGTCTGTGGCACGCTCCTCAAAGGATAGCCGCCAATCCTCAAACCTGTCGAGCTTCCCATTGCGGTTATGATCCTTGAACTTGAGGCCATCGGCTTCGATGATTTTTATGCCAGACTTTGGCGAATAACCTAATATGGCTCCGCCCTTCTGTTCAATTATGTTGTATTGCCCATGACTGGTTTCTGTAAATCTCGAACCAGACGAGCAACTTGCTGCTATTAGCAATGCAGCAGCAAAAGTAAAGATTGAATATTTGTTCATTTTATCTGTGCATGAAATGAGGATTATACTGAGGTCAAAGCACCCTATTGGCACTTTGCTGCCATGCCTTTGCTGTCAGCACACTTTTCTTCAAGCGTCATCTTCTTTATCGTGGCTTTATTGTGGCGGTATGCATTCTCTATTGATGCAAACCCTGTAGCCGCACAACATAAGGCAAGCGGAAGAATCTGGTTTCTTCATAAGCAGAGAAAAATAGGGCCCCCTTGAAGGGTGCCCTACGGCTGCAAATACAGCCTAAAGTGATTATTTTCGTGTGAGCAGATTGAGTTTCTCAACTGGCTTAAGCACGTTGTGAACCTTTTCAATATGCTTCTTCACTTTCAGGAAAACACTGCCTTTGATGTCGCGACTGCTTGCGCCAACACTGAAGGTGTATGTGCCGGGGTCTACCACCCAAGCAGAATTCTTCGTAACGAATGAAGCAAGGTCTTTTTTATCAACAGTCATAGAAAGGATTTGTGACTCACCAGGACGGAGCGTGCGTGTCTTAGCAAAGCCCTTTAATTCTTGTGAAGGCTTCTCTACGCTGCCCTTTGGAGCCTTGACATAAAGTTCAACAACTTCCTTACCCTCGCGGTTGCCATTGTTGGTAATCTCTACGCTAACAGTAACGTTCTTGCCGTTGTCCGTGATCGTCGGCTTTCCATAAGCAAAGGTAGTGTAGCTAAGACCATATCCGAATGGATATGACACATTCTTTCCGAAAGTGTCGAAATATCGATAGCCCACGTAGATATCCTCATCGTAATTGGTATAACCAACGTCCTTCATGTTGGCTACCTTCTCAGGGTCTTTCTGCACAATATCTCCATAGTTGGCCTCTGATGGGAAATTCTTCGAAGATGCTGCATCCTGATAAGCGACAGGCCATGTCATAGGAAGTTTGCCTGATGGAGTGAGCTTACCTGAGAGAAGGAGAGCAACTGAGTTGCCAAACTCCTGTCCGCACTGCCAAGGCAGGAGAATAGCGTCTGGAATATTCTTCCAGGAAGTTGTCTCAATGACACCGCCTATGTTAAGCACGGCAACAACCTTTTTGCCCTGACGGTGGAAAGCCTCGGTGATGTCCTTCATCATCTTCAGCTCATTGCCGTTCAGATTGAAGTCCTCTGCTGTGCGGTCGTTTCCTTCACCAGATAGACGCTGCAACGTGATGACTGCTACGTCATTGTTCTGTGCGGCTGTTGCAATGGCTCTGCCGTTAGGAACGAAATCCTTTGCCAATGGGGTAGACCACCACATTTTTGTCTTAAGCTTGGCAATGGAGTCGTTGAAATGAGTCAGATATTTATCGTATACGTCGAGTACATCGTTGTCAACGGTGTAACCCTGATTGCGCATGCCCTCAACAAGAGAAACGGTGTAAGCGCGGTTCACGTTACCTGAACCAGTACCTCCTGCGATAGGATTATAGCTTGCCACACCAAACAGTGCCACCTTTTTGATACCTATGTTGAAAGGCAGGATGCCCTTGTTTTCAAGAAGAATCGTACCCTCGGCGGCAGAGTTGCGTGTCACTATTGCATGAGCCTTCAGGTCAGGATCGCTACAATATTTGTAGCCTTTGTAGTGAGGTGTCTTCACAATATATTCCAGAATGCGGCGTACGCAATCGTTGAGATATTCCACGTCAAGTTTACCGCTCTTCACAGCGTTCTCGATATCCTCGATGTCCTTCTCGCCACCAGGTTCGATAAGGTCATTGCCTGCCCAGATGTTAGCGGGGCGATCTGCGTTACCTTGCCAGAAAGAGAGGCCATTGAAGCCTTCAGCCTTACCTCCTCTGTGGATAGGGTCACGACCACCGCCCCAGTCGGTCATCACAATACCTTTATAGCCCCATTCATCTCTCAAGACGGTTGTTAATAAGTCTCGACGCTCAGAAGTCTGAATGCCATTAAGGCAATTATAACTTGACATGACGGTCCAGGGTTGTGATTTTTTGATAGCGATTTCGAACTGCTTCAGATAGATCTCACGAGAAGCGCGTTGGCTGACCCGAGAGTCTCCGCCATTACGAGCCGTCTCTTGATTGTTATAGGCAAAGTGTTTGATACTTGTGCCTACGCCTTGGCTCTGTACACCGTTGATGTAAGCGGCAGCAATATTTCCTGCAAGTACGGGATCTTCGGAATAGTATTCGAAGTTACGGCCACAAAGGGGATTACGCATGATACATACGCCGGGAGCCAAGAGGACATCGACTCCATAGCGATGAACTTCGTCCCCTATGGCCGAACCGACTTCTTTCACCAGGTCATAATTCCATGTGCTGGCAAGACAAGTGCCAATGGGAAAATGTGTACAATAGTACGTTTTTGAATCATATGGGCGTGTCGGGTTGATACGCAGACCGGCAGGGCCATCTGCAAGGAGTGTATAAGGAATGCCCAACCGAGGAATGCCAATAGTAGCACCGGCCACACCAGCTACTACGTCAGCGTAAGCACCGCCCTGTGACTTGTCTCCACTGCGATGGGTACCGACGCAAAGTTCAACCTTCTCATGCAGGGTCATGGCATTAAGGACTTTCTCAATGTTGTCAGGGCGCAGCTGAGGAGCAGACTGTGCTGATGCAGTTAATGTAGCTGCAAACAAGCTACAACAAAGTATAGTATTCTTGATAGTCATAAATAAATTAGTTTTTGGGTTATATATGTATCTCCGTTAGAGAATTCGTTTTCTCATTTCACCGTTACAACGGTTCGAAGGTATCTCTTAAGATTAGGAGTGCCCCCATCATTAACCTCCAGGATGAGGTGGATGGTCTGGCCCTTCTTGGCATCAGCTGGTACTGTGAAAGTGGTCGTAAGCGCAGTAGGGTCAGCAACGTTACAGTCGCCATTATAAGTACCAACCTTGAACTGCCACCACTTGATGGAAAGTTTGTCACCGTCGGGGTCAGAGGCAGTAGCGTTGATATTGACAGTTTGCCCCGGCTTCGCGGTGAGTACTAAAGGCCCGTCAACTACTGGATAATGGTTACAGTCTTTATAGTTGGGGCTGACCGACCAGTGAAAGCGAGCTGCGAGTCCATCCATGATTTCTGGGAAGAAGTGATCCTTTGGAATCGCCTCATCTGGAGCGAAGCGTTGGAAACCATTAGTGGTCTTAATCGGTTTGATTTCACGGTATCTACCGCTCCATCCGCCCCAAGTATTATCCTGGAATGCACGCAGACCATTGTCAATCAGATTAAGGTAGCAGAAAGTGTCTCCTTCGGCAAGGAAACTGCCTGCCGGTTGCAGTGCGGACCACACTCGGTAACCCATCTTCGTCAATTGCTCCTTGGTGTAGTTAGGAAATCCAAAGTAGTCATAGATATCTCCTTTAACATACTGTACGCCATCGCCCCAAACGCGCTGGCGAGAGCCGAATGGACCGATGCGGAGATTCTCAGAAACCCATTTTGGCTGGAGATAGAATGTATACTCCTTTTGCACCATGTTCTGACCATTGTAGACTAAGGGTGCAAAGTTGCTTGTACCCATCTTTGGGATGTCAGGCCATGCCTTGGCGATATACTTGGGATATGATCCATCCTGATCGCCTGACATGCAAAGGACACACTTCTCATTGACTTTCTTCTGAATAACATTCCATTGAGCGGTACCCTTATACTCATCCTCAATAGCGCGCAGAGCGGCAGCTACAGTGGAAGCACCACCCCAAGTCTGTAAGAACACAGGCCCTGGCTTGTCATCGAGTATGACACGTTTGATGAGATCTGAACCAGGAGAGTCAGTAGTGTAATCACCTTCAAATTCCACGTTACCCCAGCGTATCTTTGAGCGTAGTTCAGCAGGTGTAGGATAATCAGGATCATGCCTCACAAGATTCGGATAGCACAACTCATAGGCATCAACATCAGCATCAATGAATCGCTCGGCAGGATCCCAGCGCCATGAAGTCTGAGGCCCGAGACCTGCCTTATCGTATTCGGAATCTTTAATGAATTGTCTTGTGCCATGTCCATCTCCTTTCCAATGGAACTTCGACGAAGCATAGATAAGACCTTCTGTCTGGAAATCGCTGGAGAAGAGAAGATAGCGAATGAGAGAGTTGTTATCATCGAGTTCCGGGTCGGTGGTAACAATTACGCGTGGCTTGAAATTTTTGTTCTGTAACTGTGTAGTCTGTGCAGAAGCTGTACTTGTGACAAGGAGAATTGCCGCTGTAAGTATTTTAGCTTTCATAAAAGTATTATTTTACCGTGATAACATATTGGGCGAAGCGTGTCATGGGACGCTCTTTTCCCTTATCCTGTACTTCGAGGTTGACAACGATACGGTCACCTTTTTTCGCATCCTTAGGGCCCCTGAATGTAGCTGCAAATATGTTGTTAGCATCCTGTGTAACAACTACGTTCTTTCCCATAGGAGGTTCTTGCTGGTGGAAAGCTGAAGGTGTGGCTTCACCCAAACTTCCATTTTGGTGCTTTTCCTTAACTTCTGGCATTCCGTAAGTTGTCACTTCCGGGCAAGAATACCACCGAGCGGTCATCTGGTCGCCGTCCGGATCACTGACCTCGGCTATGAGGTTAACCGTTTTCCCATGCTTTACGATAAAGTCACTGTTAGTTGTCTTGATGATAGGAGCATGGTTACACTTTTCAGGGGGCATGACCATCCAGTCGGCACGGGCAGCAAGTTCATCCCACATCACTTTTGAATAGTGACTATTGTTGTTGGCAAGATCGTTGCGCAGACCGATGTTGACGAATTGCGCCGTACCCATCTGGCAGCACATCCAGTCGTAGCGCTTGAACTCTATGCGTGGAAAAGACTTCAGGTTCTCTGGGCCCCATCCCATATCAGCTGACTTGGCCCAGTCGATGGCATTGGTTATACCATAGTTGTAGATAAAAGGCTCACCGAAAATAGGACGGCCTTCATCGAAAAGCCAAATCTCAGACATCAGCGGACCATGACCGCGCTTGTAAGCATTGAGAGTGTAAGGAGAATGGAGATAAGGCTGAAGTTCCTTAGCTGCACCCATAGGACCCTCGGAAGCTGAGAAGAATGAACCGTAAGAGAAGAATGCACGACCATAACCTCCGTCCTTCAAACCTGGAAACATCTTGTCAATCTTGGAATCCTCGCGGCAGTTGTCCTCGCCGCTGCCACCAATACGCACTTTATCAATGACCTTCTTCAGTATTGCTGGCCATTCTGCAGTGCCGTGATAGCGTTCGTATATACTGTAAAGAGCACGAACGGTCGTATTGATACCTCCCCAATGCTGGATATACAAAGGACGTGGGTCATCATCAAGAATGCACTTCTCTATCCATTTCGAGCCATCTGTCTCAAAACGATAGTCTCCTTCAAACTCAATGTTTCCAACCTTTGTGATGCTCTTGATATACTCAGGGCTTGGGAAGTTAGGATTATTCAACGAAAGGGTTTTGTAAGCCTCTTCATAATATTCCTCAACTCTTCCGAGCCACGTTGGATCAACAGGGCGATAGAATCTAAGCTCGCCTGCATTCTTAACCGTATGTTCACAGTGAGTGGCGTTGCATCGATAATTTGGAGTAATCTCACCAAGAGTATGCTTGCCACCATCGCCGGAGAAGTGGAACATGCCAGCGGTCCAGACAATTCCGGCAAGATCATAGGAGTCTGCATAGGTCAGACCTAAGATGATGCCGTTCATGTCGTCAACCTCCAAGTCTGTAGTTATCAATATGCGAGGCTGCTGGCCCTTGTCCACTTTTGGAGCATAATCGATGGCAGAGGCAGTAAGAGCACAGGCCGCCAATGAAAGGGATAGTAATAACTTTTTCATCACTAAATTATTTGGCCTTCCAATAGTATTATTTGAAGAGAAGCGGAGCGAACTGGCTCAGATAGATTCGCCAGTTTTTCCAGACATGGCCATCGCCTGTCTCAACGTAAGTGTACTTATGTCCAGCTTTGTCGAGTCTCTCACGAAAAGCTTTATTGTTCTTGTAGAGAAAATCTTCTGTTCCAATACCTGTCCATAGGAGCTTCAAGCCTGTATTATAGAGGTTGTTGATCTTCTGATCCATATTTTGGTATATAGGATTCTTCATGGTGCCAGGCATCACGCCGATAGCCGCGGAAAACATACCAACATAAGAAAACAACTGTGGATTGTTGGCAGAGATATAGATGGAGTGAAAACCTCCCATGGACAGACCGGCGATAGCACGGTGGTCCTTATCAGCCTTGGTGCGATAATATTTATCAACGAAAGTTACAACCTCCGGAAATGCAGTTTCAAACTCTCCGTCCATTGTTCCATGAGGAAGATAGTGGGGCTTATAATATCCCCAACTGCTTTCACCAGGCGCTGCCTGCATTCCTGCGTGACCATTGGTAAATACAACTATCATCGGCTCTGCTTTTCCTTGAGCAATAAGATTATCAAGGATCTGGCAAGCACGTCCGAAGTGAACCCATTCATCCTCGTCTCCGCCCATACCATGAAGGAGATACAGAACTGGATACCGTTTCGTGGGATTTGCTTCATAACCTGCAGGCGTGTATATATTGATTCTACGCTCCATGCGCAAAAGGTCGGAATAATACCAACGTGCACGCAACGTTCCATGTGGGACCTTATGCACAGCATACAGGTCAGCCTGGCCACCTGGTACTAAGAAAACATTGCTGATCGTAGCAAAATCACGATAGACGTGGACATTGTTAGGGTCTGTGTGAGCAACGCCATCGACTACAAAAACATAATTGTAAAGTTCTGAAGGAAGAGGTTTGGATGTGTAAACCCACAGAGAATCGCCTTGTTTCTTGCAGTCGACAAGTCCTGTGCCTACGATACCTCCCGCAGGATTCTTAGGATCAGCTTTGACAAAATCACCGGCTACTTGAACTTTTTTTGCATTGGGTGCAATGAGTCTGAATGTAACACGACCTTTGGCATCTACCGTTGGCGACTCGATGTTTTGTGCAGCAAAAAGATTTTGCTGGGCATTTGCTGTGATAGAAACCAGTATCAGAAGTAATATGATTGATATTTTTTTCATAGTTATGCGTAATTACGAGATGACTAATCTATTGAAAGAGCAGAGGAAGAAAATTGGAGAGATAGATTCTCCAGTTTTTCCACACGTGGCCATCTGCGGTTTCCATGTAGGTGTACTTCCAACCGTGCTGGTCAAGAAATTTACGGTAGTTAGTGACCAAGGGATAGAGGAAATCAGCATTTCCGCAACCAATCCAATATAATTTGGGAGATTTTGCAAACTGTCGAGTTAGTTTCTCTTCTATTGGAGCATAAGGATCATTTTGCCCTATCTGCTCGCCACGCCTGTAGCCGTACGCAGCAGAGAAGAGTCCTACATAATCGAAGTCATCGGGATAAAGCATTGAGATCTTCAATGCATGTCCACCTCCCATTGACAAGCCGGCAACTGCACGGTGAGCCTTGTCCGTATATATGCGGTAATTGCTTTCTACAAAACGCATGATTTCAGGAAAAGATTCCTCAAATGGCGTATCATTTGGAGCCTTAAAATAGTGAGGTTTATAATAACCCTCGCTGCTCTCGCCTGGAGCTGCTTCCATTCCCGGGTGGCCGTTTGGCGTGACAATAATCATCGGAACAGCCTTTCCTTGAGCTATAAGGTTGTCGGCTATTTGAGCGGCCCGCCCGAAGGTTAGCCATTCATTCTCGTCTCCACCACTTCCGTGAAGAAGGTAAAGAACTGGATATTTCCAATCGGGATGGTCTTCGTAACCAGCAGGAGTGTAGACATTTAACCGACGCTCCGAACCGTAGGCATTAGAATGGTACCATCGTGATTCTATTGTACCATGTGGCACGGCTTGAACCTTATAGTTGTCGGCTTTTCCACCGCCTACAATAAATACGTTTGATACAGTGGCAAAATCACGATAGACATACACATTATTAGGGTCAAGGGTTGTCACGCCATCAACGACAAATATATAGGAGTATAGTTCTGAAGTGAGAGGATCTGACTTATACACCCAAAGAGAATCATTGACCTTGGTCATCTCAGCAAGACCAGTCCCTACAAGCCCTCCTACAGGATTCTTTTCCGCCTTTTTCAAGAAATCACCTGCGACTTCTACCTTCTGTGCATTTGGAGCTATGAAACGAAAAGTGACACAATGGTCATCATCGACTGTAGCAGATTCGATGTTTTGTGCCGCAAATAAGTTCTGCTGAGCTCTAATACCGAGGGCAAAGCAAATCATTAGAAATAGTAAAGATAATTTTCTCATATAAGCTGTTGTCTGGAAAAGAAGTCATTGAACATATGCGATTACACTTGCACCTGTTCAATGGCTTCCATTTGTGTTATATTAATATCCGTTATTTTGTTTCATATTATGATTGACATTAATTTCTTCAGCAGGGAAGGGCCAGAGTTCATTCTTACCTTTAACAAAGCCGCATTCACCAGCTTTGTTATAAGAAGTCCACTTCACTGTTCCATCTGCTTCCAAAGCAGGGTTCTTTTCCCCATTATGCTCAAGGGCCGTAGCGGCATCTCCCCAACGGATAAGATTTTCATAACGCTGACCCTCAAGATAAAGCTCCAGGCGTGATTCCGTTTTAATGTCATCCATTGTCAAGGATGCAACTTCTGGTGCTTTGGCGCGATCGCGAATCTGGTTAATATATTTAATGGCAGTGGCTTGGTCTCCATTTTGGAAATGCGCTTCGGCAGAAAGTAACAAGACCTCATTGAACTTCATGATACGCGTATTGTTAGCATAGAAGTAACCTGAGAAATACTCCTGCAAAATACGATACTTGTAATTGAAGTAACCTTCATTATCCGTAACCTCCATGGCAGGCTTAGCTCCAAGAACGGTATTTAACTGAGACAGTGTAAGGATAGTATTGTTTAAACGGTATCCATTCACTCCTTCCACTTTCACAAAAGCATCATAGAGATCTTTTCGTGGTTGTAGATAGCCAAATGACTGCTTGCAGAGTGGGGAATTAGAAGAGTAGCTATACTTTTCTGCTCGTAATCCCATCATTATCCATTTGAAGTTATTGTTGGGTGTAGTGTTCTGAATATCATTCAGACAGTTAACCTCAAATATACTCTCTTGATCATTATCTCCATTTGGTGTACCATTATAAGTAAGGTCTGGATTCAGAGCATACAAACCACTGTTGATGACAAGATCGAGCTCTTTAGCAGCTTCAGCATACTTTTTCTGGAAGAGATAGGCTTTACCTAACAAAGCTTCAGCAAACTCCTTTGTCACTCGTGATGTAGGAGTGCTGATATTTTTCTTCGAAGTGAGTGCACCACTGGCAATAGCATCGGTAAGGTCTTGCTCCACTTGATTCCATAATGCCTCTGTTGTAGAGTTTCCCTGCATATATTCGCTTTCAGAGAGAGTCTTTGTCACGAGTGGTGCTGTTCCCCACAGGGTCACAAGCTGGAAATTAGCATACGCCCGGAAGACAAGAGCTTCTGCTCGAGCACGTTTCTTAACCGGAGTTTCGTCTGTGATCTTCTCCAAGACTGTATTACAGGAATAAATGAGATTATAGAGATTCGTGTAAATAGTCTTGAAAGCAGAATAATCTGAAGAGAACGTATAATCGTTAAGATGGTAGAACGATCCGTCATAATGAGAACCGCCACCTGTCCAGACGTTATCAGAAAGTAGCTCTTTGACAGTTTGTAAAGCTGTTCCCATACCTGTCTCTAATGCACGCATGTCTGTATAACACGTAGTTACACCTTCTTCGGCTTCAGCATCAGTCTGATAATAGCCGTTAACTGGCGATACACTGTGTTGAGGTATATCAAGCCGGTCGGAGCACGATCCGATAATAAGGGCAAGGGAGCTTATCACTACAACCCTGAATAAATTATTGATTTTCATTTGAATGATCATTTTAGAATTTTAGAATGCGATACTCAGACCAAACGTAATCTTCTTTGTGGAAGGATACTGTCCGTAATCGATACCGAGGGCATCATTAGCGAGAGAGACCTCTGGATCAAAACCTGGATAGCTTGTGAATGTGAAGAAGTCCTCCAACTGGGCGTATATGCGGCAGCTTGTAATGAACTTCGTCTTACCAAGAAGCTTCTTTGGCAATGTATAACCCAGCTGGATTTGTTTAATCTTGAAGTAGCTACCATCGAATACCATAGCTGACGATTGCAAGTATTTGTCATAGTCATGAAGGGCGGCTCCAACATACTTGGCATTTCGATTATTCTCCGTCCAGCGGTTGTCATAGAACTCTTTAAGCGTATTTGCCTGCATACGGGTGGAGCGAGGCAAAGCATAAGCAATATCGTTACCAGCAGTACCGTTACCAAAGATGCGGAGATCGATGCCTTTCCAGGCTGCTGTCAACGTAATACCATATGTAAGTTTAGGAATGCCAGAGCCTATCTCCACTTTATCGTTGTCTGTGATCTGACCGTCTTTATCAGTATCCTGGAACTGTGGGTATCCATTCTCAGGATTCACTCCAAGATATTTATATCCACGCATATACCACACAGGATGACCTTTCTCGAAATAGCAATTTATGCCAGATCCAGAATATTGAGAACTTGCAATACGATTGAGAGTGGGATAAATATACGTTACCTCATTGTGTAGGGTGGATAAGTTACCACTGATGCTATAAGAGAAATCTCCTATATTGTCACGCCATCCGAGGTCAAGTTCAAAACCTGTGTTTTTAACATCGCCTGCATTTAAAGGCGAGATGGTGTTGCCTACGACCATAGAGGCCGTGACATTACTCATGATAAGATTCTTGGTCTTCTTGATGTAATAATCCATACCCAGCGTCAGACGACTCTTGAAGAAGCGAAGGTCAAGACCGAAATCAGTCTGCTCAGATGTTTCCCATTTCAAATTGTCGTTGCCAGTAGCAGAAGGACGTGATCCTGTACTGTAAGTGCCACCATTCTCAGCAAATGGATACATGTTGGTAGAAACGATATTGGAGGCATACATATAGTTGCCCAAACCAGAAATGGAACCGTTCTGTCCCCAACTTGCACGCAATTTGACAAAGTCTATGACATTCTGGTGCCATTTCTTGAAGAAGCTCTCATTGGAAATAGTCCAACCACCTGAAACAGCTGGGAAATAGCCCCATCGCTGCTCAAGAGGGAGAATGGACAAATCAGCAGCATCGGCACGAAGAGAAGCCTGGATGAAGTAACGATCTCCATAGTTGTATGACACACGGCCATAATAAGAGAGGTTACGGCGATGAATTTTTTCTCCACCAGAAATAGTTCTTTGTGCGGTTCCTGTCGCGTCAGAGAAGTAGAGATAATTTTTGTCGAGTTTCGTGATACCGATATTTTTAGCATTCGTACCGGCAATGTAACCTGTTACAAAATCTGTAACACGATCATCATACGACATACCAACCATTGCATTAATGGCATGTTTGCCAAAAGTCTGGTTGTAATTGAGGAAGTTCTCCCACTGCCAGTAGTTAGCATGACGCTCTGTATCTTGTATAGTCACAAAATCGTTGGTTGTATCTGTGTTAACAGCGTGCGGCCACTGAACATTCTTATTTGAGAATGAAAGGAAATCGTAGCTGATACGACTCGTAAACGTAAGGAATTTCCATGGAGTGATGTCCAAGGCTGTAGTTCCACGGAAGTTAAAACCCTCTGAGCGTTGAGTATAGCCGTCACGCATGATGTAAGGATTGACATTATTCGTCTCTTGGAATGGTGACATGGAATAGTAATTTCCATTCTCATCTTGCATCAGGAAATGCCCTTGGTTGAGCAAGGTCTTCATCGTCAGAGGAAGGTTATCTGGAGAATATGTGACTGGAGTCAGGGGATCCATCTGCATCACTGAGCCAAGCATAGAATACATGCCTCCTTCACGTACACGCCGTACATGGAAGCGTGCAAAGGAATTGTTGCTTGAGAACTTAGCCCAATCAGCTACCTTATAATCCGAATTCACTGTTCCTGTCAGACGGTTCATGATATCCTCTTTGCCGATAATTGGACCGTTGTTCCCATTATAGGCCAAAGAAGCATAAAGCGAGCCATTAGAGTTGGAACCCTGAAAAGAAACATTATGGCGTTGCATAGAGCCATCCTCAAAAGCGACATCTGCCCAATTTGTATCTGTGGTCCCATCATAATATTGCTTGATGCGATCTTCAGATACAAGATTGCCCTCTGTCACCCAATTGATGTACTCCTTGGCATTAAGAACCTTAGGTATGCGTGATACTTTCTGAATGGAGTAAGACATATCGTAAGCAATCTTACGAATTCCTTTTTTGGCTTTTTTGGTGGTAATGAGCACGACACCGTTACCTGCCTGTGCTCCATAAATAGCTGCAGAGGCCGCGTCTTTCAACACCTCCATCGATTCAATGTCAGCAGGATCAAGGTAATTGATATTTGTAGTACGAAGTCCATCTACTACATAAAGAGGAGTAGAATCAGAATTTGATGAATAACCACGCACGCGGATTGACGCGCCAGCACCAGGGGCTCCTGAAGTAGAGATTACCTGTACACCCGAAGTCTTACCTTGCAGACCATCATCTACGGTCGTTATAGAACGGTTAGCGAGATCTTCGGCTTTAACACTGGCTATTGAGCCAGTGACATCCGACTTCTTCTGAACACCATAACCGATGACAACAACATCGTCGAGAGTCTTGTTATCTTCGCGCAGGGTGATTTTCATGTTCTCACCACCCTTGAGTGTTTGCGATATATAGCCGATGTAGGAAATGCTGAGTGAAGCGTTATCACTGACTTTTAGTTTGAACTTGCCATCAAGATCTGTCACTGTTCCGTTTCCCTTTGATCCAGCTTCCATGATGGTAACACCAGTCATGGGCTCACCCTTGGCATCAACGACAGAACCGGTGACGACATGGTCTGCTAAGGCTACAGTAGTGCTTAGTAAAACGCTTGAAGCAAGCGTCAACAGCCTCATTTTTGTCTGTTTTAGGTTTCGATCCATTGTTATTTGGTTTTTAACGTTAATTGTTACTTAAAGTTACGATTACTAATCCGATGACGAACAGCGCAAACATCGTGTTGACGATACGCATCGTACCTTTGGGCGCATTCTTAAACTCTTTCCAGATGAAGACACCCCATATCATAGCTACGACAGGAGAAGCATTGCTCAAGGCATAAGAGATGGCGGGATTGGCAGCTCCGGCTCCCATGAAGGAGACAAGCATACCACTCATCCAGATGAATCCGCCAAACATACCAATGAGGTGTGTACGCAAGTCACCTTTCAGATAGTCGCGCATCTTGACGGGTTCGCCTTGTACCGGATGACGCATGGCAAAACCATTGAAGATAGGTGTGGTGAGAACAACGCCCACGGCAAAGAAGAATATGCCGGTGTAAGGCTCAAAACTACCGGTACCGCCCGCCACAAGGGTCGGATCGATTGACTTGACAACAAGTCCGTAGAAGAACATGAAACCTATGCCTGAAACCAAGGCGAGGAGAATACCTTTAGCCGGTGTGGTATGCTCAGAAGAAGAAAGCTTGCCATAAGCTTTGCCACAGAGGACAATGGCTACCACGACGATGGCTATGCCAATCCACAGGAGCAAAGAATTGCCTGGATAAATCTGTCCGGCAAGGATGATAAGCAGATAGTTGAAGACCACACCGCCAATCCATCCCAGTCCTCCGCCAATGGGGAAACCGACAGACATACCTGCCACGGCGATGGCAAGGGTAAGGAAAACATTGGCAAAGTTCCAGATTACACCGCCCAACATGGCATATCCTGCCGAGGTCCAGTCAAGATGTGACAAGTCTTGCAGAAAGGTGTGGCCGCCTCCGAGTGTTCCCAGCGTAAGGGCACCCACCAGGGCCGTGATGAAGAATCCAAGAATATAATCCCAATAAAACAGCTCTGAGCGCCAGCTCTTCTGAGCCACGAGCTTTTGGGTGTTGGCCCAGGAACCCCAACAAATGCAGCAGTAGATGCAGCATATAAGGGCAATGATATAGTTATGGGTTACGATCATATGTTTGTTTTTAGCTTAAGTGAAAGTGATTGCTGGCAGACAATACAGTCTGCCAGCTGAGTGTTTACTCGTGTACGTAGAGATCCCATCCGATGTAGTTCTCTATGGCATCCTGCAAGATCTCGGCAACATGACCACGCACAAGCGCGACATGGTGCTCAAATCCGTGACGGCAGATATGCTTCATCAGTTTCTGCAGATTGTCGACCTTTGTCACCGCAATACATCCATCCATTCCGTAAGGCTCATTGGTGATTTCACCCTCTCCTACGTAAGCGCGAATCTTTCCTGCGGGATCATCGGTAGAGATGCGGAAAAACGTGAACGGGCCCTCGCTGACCTTAGCGTCGATAGCCCCAAAGGTGCGTACCTTGCCCAACGTGCGTCCGAGCACGCCCAGCGGTGTGAGCTTGAGATTCTTGTTGCCGATGAATCCACGCGGGAAGTTACCACAGTGGGTGCAGACGCACTTGTTGCGGTCTTCTGCAAAGTTGTTGTTCCAGTCGGCAAGGGCTGAAGCGGCATTGGCTGCGAGGTGCAGGGCCAGCATGGAGACGGCACCGGTAATGTCGGTCTCGCAAGCACACGGGATACCCATGTCTCCGAGCATAGCCATGGTGACGCACGGAGCTGCTCCGTAGTTCTTCTCCAAAGAGTCCCAACACTGCAGAGCCAGCGCGTCGACCTGATTTACCTTAACCCATTCCTCTACGGCGACACCAAACTTTGCCTGGACGCGGAGTTTCTCCTCATAGCTCTCAGGAACCTTGGCATACTCATGGATGTCGGCGAGCTTCTTGACGAGGCGTGGGTCATCGTCTGCCACCTTCTGTGCATCAAAGATGAGTTCACTCATGTCGGCAGGCACCACAGTGATGCCGGAGCGCTGCAAGAGCTTCTCCGAGGCACGGCAGGTGTTAAAGCCCAATGGGCGTGTGCCGATCTGGCCGATACGGCAATGGCGCAGGGTGTCGACGACACGGCAGATGGCTGCAAACTTATTGATATCCTTGACGAGCTCCTCACTGTAGACACTGTAGGTATGGAGACTGGTCAGAGAGTAGGGAATGCCATACTGGTAAAGGTTATTGCAAACGGAGATCTTACCACAAAAAGCATCACGGCGGCTGTCGAGATCGACCTTGTCGTTCTCGTCATCGCAGGCCTGTACGAGGACAGGTACATTGAGATCAGCACGTGAAATGGTGTTGATGATGCCAATCTCGTATCCGAAATTGGGCAGACTGACAATGATTCCGTCTATCTCATCACGATGCTGACGGAAGAGTTCGGCATTCTTGATGCCGTCCTCAAGTGTCTCGATAGAGCTGGAGCCTGTTGGCGTAGCGTCCTCGGGAAGAATGACATATTCATAACCAGCGTCATTAAGGACTTTGAGCAATTGTTTCTTTACATCTTTGGCAAGCGCAGAATTGAAGTAGGCGCGTGTGCCGATAATAATGCCGAAGCAGGTTTTTCCGTTTTTCATAGTGTTTATGTAATTAGTTTATAGTCTTATTAATTAGTTTTTATTTCTCTAATGTATTGGTTTATAAAGTTTAGGTCTTGAGATTTCACATCATCTCTGTTGCGTGTGCCAACGCTGTGACGGTACGTTTCCAGCCTTCATATTCGGTCTGGACGCGTGCCAGATTTTCTTGCGGTTTTGTTCGTCCTGTTTCTCTTTTCAGTAGTGCGACTTCCTCTTCTGTCTTCCACAGTCCTATGGCAAATCCAGCGGCTACGGCAGCACCCAAGGCACTTGCATCGCTCACTTCCGCCGTCACTATATCTACACCTAAGAGGTTAGCTTGCAACTGCATGAGGAAATGGTTGTGAGTAGGTCCGCCATCAGCCGATATCTCATGGATGGTCACTCCTGTGCCAGCAAGCATGGCACGCACAAGATCTGTCACCTGATAAGCAATAGACTCCACTGCGGCGCGTACGACATGAGCCTTGGTTGTGGAGAAGGTCATGCCTAACACGGCAGCACGCATCTTGTCTTGCCACCATGGTGCACCTAATCCCGCAAAGGCCGGAATGAAATAAACCCCGCCGGCCGATGTCACCGAACTGGCTATGGCATCCGTGTCGATGGGCGACTGGATAAACTTGAGCTGGTCTGCGAGCCATTTCAATGTGGCACCAGTAGAGTAGATATTTCCTTCATAGGCATAGGATGTCTGGCCAAACAGAGAGAAGGCGATAGAAGAGACTAAACCTTCGGGAGCCTTTTGACAAGCAGAACCGATGTTCAGCATGACACTCGAACCTGTGCCGTAGGTGACCTTTCCTGTTCCTGGCCTAAAACACATCTGTCCGAGCAGGGCAGCATGACTGTCACCTAAGACACCGGCAATCTGAATTGGGCTGCGGAAGAGACCCTCTACCGATGTCTCGCCGTAGACAACATCATTGGCCTTCGGTTCGGCAAGAGCCTTGCGAGGTACGCCAAGACGCTGGCAGAGCTCGTCATCCCACGCAAAAGTGTGGATGTCGAAGAGCATGGTGCGCGAAGCGTTGGTATAGTCGGTAGCAAACACACGACCCTCGGTGAGTTTCCAGATGAGCCAGGTGTCAATAGTTCCCAACAGCACATCTCCTCGCTCCGCCTTCTCTCTCGCACCGTCGATGTTATCGAGGAGCCACCGCATCTTGGAAGCGCAGAAGCTCGGGTCAACCTTCAGTCCAGTACGGCTGCTCACAAGCGCTTCCATTCCCTCCATGGAACGCCACTCCTGGCAGAGCCTCGCCCCTCTCGTGTCCTGCCACACCAGGGCGTGATAGATAGGAAGCCCAGTCTGACGGTCCCATGCGACTATGGTCTCACGCTGGTTGGTGATGGCCAGCGTATAGTTGTCCTGAGTCAAATCCCTGCCGTCAAGAAGGTCTCTGATGGAGTTCACGGTATTCTTGTATATTTCCATGGCATCATGCTCTACCCAGCCTTCGCGTGGGTAATACTGCTGATGCTCAATGAAAGAATGAGCCAATACGCTACAACGCTCATCGAAGAGCAGTGCCTTCGTTGCCGACGTGCTCTGGTCTATAGAGATGATGTAGTTCATACGCCCTTGGACTGTAACATTTGTTTGGCCGACTTGTAGATACCCTCATAGTCGAAGCCATAATAGTGGAAGGCTTCTGGTGACTTTGAATGAATGACGTTCTCATCGGGAACGCCTAACATCTTCACGCGGCATGGGCAGTTCTCACTAACGACACTTGCTACCGCAGCTCCTAATCCGCCGTAAATGCTGTGCTCCTCGGCGGTGATGATAGCTCCAGTCTCCTTTGCGGCACGTATGACAGCCTCTTCGTCGAAAGGCTTGAGAGAGAACATGTCAAGGACACGCGCCTTAATGCCGTCTTTGGCCAGCATGTCGGCAGCCTCCACACAGTGGGCTACTGTTTCTCCACAACCAATGAGGGTGATATCTGTTCCCTGTTTGACGGTAATGGCTTTCCCTAACTCGAACTGGAAATCGTCATTGTCGTAGACATCTGGCACAGCACCTCGACCTACGCGAACATAGGCGGGCTTCTTGCGGTCTTTGAGAGCAAGGATGAGCTTGCGACTTTCACGGACATCACAAGGCAGATATACCTCCATGCCGGGGAAGGTGCGCAATACGGCAATGTCATGAAGGGAATGATGGGTCGCTCCGAGCTGAGCGTAAGCCAGACCGCCTGAGACACCGATGATTTTGACGGGCATCTGAGAATAAGCCATGTCGACCTTGACCTGTTCAAGAGATCGGGCCACATAGAAACAGGCTGGGCCAAGTATAAAAACTTTTTTGCCAACGGAAGCCATACCCGCAGAAATGCCGACGGCATTTTGTTCAGCTATGCCTACTTCCACAAACTGTTTGGGGAGTTCTTTGACAAAGTCGCCAAGCGTAGCAGAACCCGTAGCATCACTCGTGACACAGATGATGTCTTTATCGTTACGCCCAAGCTCTAAAAGAGTGTTGGTGATGCTTCGACGACAAGGAATTACGTTATTTTGTTTCATTGCTATCGTGTTAAGATCTATTTAGTTGTAAGATTCTCTGCACTCTTTATGCGTTCATCGATATCAGAGATAGCTCGAAGATACTGTTCCTCATTGGGTACTCCATGATGCCATTTGGCAACATTCTCCATGAAATCGACTCCGAGTCCTTTTGTCGTCTCAGACACAATAAGATGTGGCTTGCGGTTAGTATAATCTATGCTTTCCATGACATCAACAAGTGAGGAAATCTCGTCTCCATCAGCTACGTGACAGTCCCAGCCGAAACCTGTCCAACGCTCAAGAATGGGCTCAATAGGCATGACATCCTCCGTGCGACCCGATATCTGTAGACCATTGCGGTCAATGAAAGCAACGAGGTTGTCAAGATGATATTTATTTGCAGCCATGGCAGCCTCGTAAATACTTCCTTCGGCCTGCTCTCCGTCTCCCATGACAACATAGGTCTTCCAAGAGGCCTCATTCATCTTCGCGGCTATTGCCATACCTACACCTATGGAGAGACCATGACCGAGAGCACCCGTGTTAACCTCTACCCCAGTAATGCTATTGTCGGGATGCCCACCGAGATGAGCATGAAACTTGCCATACTTCGTCAAATCTTCCTCGGTGATAAACCCTTTGTCGGCCAACACCACATAAAGGGCTTCCGCACAGTGGCCTTTACTAAGAATAAAACGGTCACGGTCTGGACTGTCAGGGGCAACATTCATGATGTGATCATATAGAACTGTCAGAAGATTGAGTACTGATAAATCTCCTCCCGTATGGCCTGTCCCTCCTTGATAGATAAGCTCTATCAAGCGGCGGCGCAAGTGCTCTGCCTTTATTATTAATGTTTTGTTTTTTTTCGTTTCCATACAGATATTCTTCGTTTATTTACGTTTTTACGATTGCAAATATAGAGTAAAAAGAAATATACCGCAAATAAACGAAGCAAATTGTTTACTTATTTAACATTGATTAATGCTATGGGGGGTAAATTAATATTAATATACACATAAATTAGTCTTACGTCATAAGAAAAGAAATAAATAGAAAATAAAAGAAGAATATTTTTTTTATTTCCCTCAATAATGGAAAATGTGTACCTTTGTACCAATAAAGAAAAATTGAAGACTATGCAGTTAGCTGTTCAAAGGCGCATTAAGATCCTCGACATGCTTCGCGAGGATGGTCACGTAAGGGTTAATGATCTATCGAAAGTTTTCGAAGTTACTGAGGTAACTATTCGCCAGGATCTTGAGAAAATGGAGCAAGAAGGATTGCTTCGTCGCGTTCATGGTGGTGCAGTATTGTTGGATACCGACCGCCATGTAGAGAATCTGATGGTGATTAATCGAAACCATCAGAAAGAGAAGGAAGCCATAGCTCGGGAAGCTGTAAAACATATAAAAGATGGAGATACCATCATTTTGGATTCTGGATCTACTACAACAGAGATTGCAAATTTATTGGTAAGCGGATTCCAAGACTTAAACGTGATTACCAATGCCTTGAACATTGCACTTATAATAGGTGCAAACCCCAGCATAAATGTCAATGTCACAGGTGGAGAATTCAAACAACCGACCTTGTCACTGACGGGGCAGCGCGCTGCCGACTATTTCCAAGGACTACATGCTAATACGCTTTTCCTTGCCACGGCAGGCATTGACATAGATGACGGTTTGACTTATCCGAGCATGTCTGATTTGCCGGTAAAAAAAGCCATGATAGAATCAGCCAACAAGGTGTATCTTGTAGCTGATTCATCAAAAATAGGACATTGCGCATTCGCAACTCTCGGATCTATTTCCCTCGTCGACACAATCATCACCGACAAAGGCATCTCTGATGAAGATCGCTTGACGTTAGGGAAATATAAGGTGGAATGCATCTTAGCCGAGTGACATGAGCTCTTCAGCAGAGCTCATGATAGCTTAATGATTTTTTCTATATTCAATAAGTTCCTCAATGCTAATGAGTTTTAACTGCCACTTTTGAGCTTTCTCATATAGTTGTGGCAAACGTGCCATTGTGCCATCTTCATTCATTACTTCTATAAGCGTGGCGGCCAAACGCTTCCCTGACAGACGGCACAAATCAATTGCCGCTTCTGTATGCCCGTCACGGTCTAAGACTCCATTATCTTGAGCAAACAAAGGGTTGATGTGCCCAGGGCGCCCAAAGGTGTCAGGTTTCGACGTTGGGTCTGCAAGCGCCTTGATGGTCTCGGCACGGTCATGAGCTGAAACGCCTGTGCTGCAGCCTTCGAGTTTGTCCACCGTGACGGTGAAGGGTGTGCCTAACAGGGAAGTATTCTCCTCAACCTGTGGAACCAATTTCAACTCTTTGCACCTGCTGATTGTGAGAGGAACACAGAGAACGCCTCTGCCTTCGTGAAGCATGAAATTGACCTTTTCCGGTGTGACGTCCTGAGCGGCACATATCAGATCGCCCTCATTTTCACGGTCTGCATTGTCGACGACAATAACGAACTTCCCTTCGCTAAAATCCTTGAGAGCTTCTTCTATGCTGTTTAATGCTATTTCTGACATTTCTTTTTCTTTCTATTATTTTCTATTTCTTATGAAAGCGAAGGACATCTTCACTTTTAGGTGTGCAAAGTTAGGCATTTATTTCTTTCCTTCCAACTTTTGCCATCTTTTTAACCCAAGTTTGAACCGTTATTGTTTTTTTCTTTGTTATAAAGCCATTTACATTTTTCGTCTGGCTGCATAGACTCAATTACCAAGGAATAATTGAACACGTGGAACCGCTTCAAGGATGACAATGAACATTGGTCATCTGGAGCGAAGGTTCCTATGTCCTCCAGTTTACATCTCCACTTCCCTATCCAATAATCAGTAGACCTCTACACCTTCGATTCGCACCCAATGAACTGTGCAAGAAAGTGGGAGATTTAGGAGAAACGATAACCCATAAGTTGTGAAAATAGCGATACAAAGCTAATCTTTCACACTCATATCAACATAAGACCGTAAAGAATTATGGCAAGAATTTAACACTTGGCGGATGGGGCATCCGGAACGGGAAAACATGCCAGAAACGGCTCCATTAAACAAGGAAACACCTTTTTTGTCGCGAACCTGCCGACATTACGGCCTTTTCAAGGTGCCTTCCAGCTGAAAAGGCAGGAAGAATCAAGCTGGATGGCAGCACGATTCAACCGTAAAGCCAACGCGATTCAACCGTAAAGGCAACGCGATTCAACCGTAAAGGCAAAACCAAAATGACCGAAAAAAACATAGAAAATAGCAACAAGCTAATTATCAACGCATTGCGAAAAACACCATAATTAGCTCATTTGCAACCAGACTTCCACCTGATTGTTTTTTCCCGATTCTCGCAAGCCCACTTGTAAAACCTTTTCATCGCGTTTGGGAAATCAGTGCTGATGACTTGCCATCGAGAGATAATTGGATGGCGTGAGACCGGTGAAACGCTTGAAAGCCGTGACGAAAGAAGACCTTGACTTGAAGCCCACCTCATTGCCTATGGCCTCTATCGTGAGGTTGACACGCTCCTTGCCGTCCATCATCTGGCAGGCGCGGCGGATGCGGTACTCGTTGACAAAGGCATTGAAATTGTTGCCGAAACACTCGTTGATGACCTGCGACACCACCTTCGTGGTGCTGTTTGCCATCTCCGCGAGCCGCGCTATCGAGAAATCGACGGATAGATACTCCTCGGTGTTGTCCATCACCTCACGGAGGGTTTGCTGCAACGTCTGCTTGGCGACATCGTCGAGATTGCTGCGCTGGTATTTCTTTCGCTCGTCGTCGGCCTTGAGCAACGCCACGTTTTTCTCGTAGAGCATCTTGTTGGAGGCATCGAGCTCGCGGTTCTTGCGACGCAAGAGCACCAAGGCCACAGCAATGACCGACGCGATGAGCAACGAGATGACCAAAGAGACCATCCATATGAAATTGCGACGCTCAGCAGCGGCCACTTGGGCCTCCATGTCCTCCATCTCGCCTATGAAGCTCATCTCCTTGACACTCGCCATCTGGTGATAGCTCAAGAGGGAGTCTTTCAGTTCAAAGTGTTGGCGACGATAGTAGTCGGCCTTTCGCTTGTCGCCTATCTTAACGTAATAACCTTGCAGGTCTTTGCACACGGGCATGAGAAAATCGATATACTGCGTGGCCTTGGCCTGGTCTTCAAGATAACGGAGGTCGCTGATGGCGTGGTGGTAGTCGCCCATCTGGGCATAGGTCTTGCTCCTGACTGAATAGGCCGACAAAAGGTAGCGCGGGTCGCAGGTGACGTTCTTACCAATCTCCATCATCCTGTCACATGCCTTCAGGGCGGCACGGAAATCGCCTTCAATCCTCGCCTTGACGTTGCCGTACATCGTCAAGGCAAACTTATATGGCAGCTCTTGTTTCTTGGAGACGGTCGAAATCTTGTCAAGATACTTGTAGGCATCGGCGAACACCCGCTTGTCGGGATAATCGGCCATAATGAGCATGAGGTTTGAGAAAGCGTTGATGGTTATGACTTCGTCGTCCATCTTTGATGCTCCTTTCAACGCCTCCTGGTAGCAACGCGAAGCCTCTCGCACAAGCGACGTGTCGCCCGTCTCATCGGCCACGGTCTCATACATTACGCCTTTCATCAGCCACGGCCTGCATTCCAAGTCGGACAACCGGGCCTGCCTTGCCAGGCTCTGGAACTTGCGCAGGCACTCCATGGCACGCGCGAAGTCGTAATGGTAGAAAAAGTATATGTACCACAATCCATGCCATGCCGAGATCACCTTCTTGATGTCGTCATTGCTCATGCCGGCATGATAGCGCCGGGTGACTATCGAGTAGCACATAAAAGCGCTATCGGGTTGAGAACCGTCGTGGGTGTAATAATTGCCGCGCCGATTCAGCTGCTCGCTGGAAAGCTTGCTCATCGCCTCGTAGAAGTGCCTGTCCACGCCTTTGCCTTCCATGCCAACCGACACGGAAAGCAACAACAATACACACATTATTATATATAAGAGACGATTCATAAACACGCTTATCCTGCTGCAAAGTTAAGCATTTTATGAGAAACACGCAAAAAAGCAATCAATATGTATCAAAAAAGCGTCTTCCGGAAATTGTCTTACGCTTTGCAGGGGCCGTCCCTGCAAAGCGTCCACCGCAATTTAAATGGATAATAATATTTTACAAGTAGTCAACTGAGTAATCGAGAGAGTTTGCAAGATTTGATTGTTGCTTTTGAAGCACATAGAGCAAAGCAATAGCAGCTTGAAACAGCCACAAAAGGAAGCTTTTGCCTACAAAATCACGCAAGAAGACTCGGCAACGCCATGGAGATGTCACGATAAGTCTGCTCGAAGTCGCCCGTGTACCAAGGGTCGGCCACGTCGCGCTCCTCCCCCACGAGCGACATCAAGAGCCGCACCTTGTGGGCACTATCGTCGATGCCTATCATGTGAAGCCAGCGCAGGTTGTTGCGATCCATCACGAATATGCTGTCGAAGTGGTCATAATCGGCCTGGGTGATTTGCCGAGCGCGCCTGTGCTCGAACGGCACGCCATGTGCGCGCAAGCACCGCCGGGCGGGTGGGTACATGTCGTTGCCAATCTCCTCGGTCGACGTAGCAACACTATCTATCTCAAACTCGGCCTCGCGGCCCGCCTCGCTCACGAGCCTCTTCATCATGAACTCGGCCATCGGACTGCGGCAGATGTTGCCGTGGCAAACAAAAAGTATCTTATGCTTCATCGTTAATGTTTCTGTTATCTTTGATGTCTCATGCCAGAAGCGAAGCATATTGCCAATGGCATATATGGCCCAGCTCCAGTCATGTCTTTTTTATTATTGGCAAAATAAAACTTTATATTTTAAACGAATTAACCTGTAACAAATCTACGCGTCGAAATAGTAGCCGAATCCCAAACGCGTGACAAGGTTGTCGGCATAAGGGCCAAGCTTCTTGCGCAAGCGAGTGATGTTGACATCCACGGTGCGGTCGGAGACGATAACGTCCATTGGCCATATCTTCCTAATGAGGTCATGGCGCGAGAACACCCTGCCCTTGTGCTCAAGCAGCGTGCAGATTATTCCGAACTCGGTCTTGGTTAGCTCCACCTCCTCGCCGTCCACGCTCACTATCTTGCGATCGAGGTCTACCACGAGGCCCTTGAACTCCAGCGAATGTCGCTCCTCCTGCCCGGCATCGGCTTTGCCCGCACCTGTGCGACGCAACACGGCACGCACGCGGAGGAGAACCTCACGAATGGAGAACGGCTTGGATATATAGTCGTCGGCACCGAGGTTGAATCCCGTCACCTTGTCGCTCTCCGCACCCTTGGCCGTCAGGAAGATGATGGGCACGCGCCGCGTCAGCTCATTGTCGCGCATGCGGCGAGCTACGGCGAAACCGCTCATGCCACCCATCATCACGTCGAGCAACACGAGCTGATAGCTGGCCACGTCTTTCTGCAAGGCTTCCTCGCCAGAGTTTGCCGTGTCCACCTCATAGCCTTCAGCCTCAAGGTTAAACTTCAATATCTCGCAAAGGTCTTCCTCGTCGTCGACAACAAGGATGCGTGTCAATTCTTCCTTATCCATGTTCTTTTGCAAATGTTTTCCGTATGAATGTCAATACTTGTATCTCAATGATGTTGCAAAATAACAAAATCGACTTTACATACGCGTTTCAGCGATATTACAATAAGGTTACATCTTCATCCCGTGGCGTTTCTGTCACCGTCACGCCTCTGTTTTCCTTAGCCATTCCGCCAACAGTCTCTTGTATTTATCGGTTTGGTCTATGAAGGTCATGTGGCGCGCGCCGTCCATCAGCTCCCACTCCGAGCCGGCTATGCCGTCGTGCATGGTCTTGGCTATCAGCGGCGTGCACTCGTCGTTGGTTCCGCTTATTATTAATGTAGGCACGTGTATGGCGTTGAGCCTGCCGGTATAGTCGAAATCGCGGAGCGTGCCTGTTGGCGTGTACTCGTTGGGGCCCCATGCCTCTACATACGATTCCGTGCCAAACCGCTTCTTCCTGCGCAGGCACTCTGGGCTGTCCTCCGTTATCTCGCAAGCGTGAAGCGTGGTATAGTGGTCGTTGGCTTTCAGGTAGTCAGGCTCGTCGAAACGTCCCGATTCTGTCGCCTTGGCTATAGCCTCCCGCTCTTCCGGCGACATGAACGAGATGAGGCGGTGTTGCTCGTGGCTCCACAACGCGCTGGAGGACAGCGTGCTGGAGAGTATGGCCGATACTATTCCCTTCGGCTTGCGGTCCACGAGATAGGCAATGATGAGCATGCCGCCCCACGACTGCCCAAGCAGGTGTACGCGGTCGAGCCTCAGCCACGCCCGCAGCGCCTCAAGCTCCTCAATCCACGTCTCGAGCGTCCACAGCTCGGGGAGACCTTCCACAAAGCTCTCGCCGCAACCAAGCTGGTCGTAGAAGATGACCTGCCGGTGGGTTGACTCGGCAAGGCTGTCGAGCACCTCAAAATAGTTGTGGGTTGACCCCGGCCCTCCGTGCAAGAGCAGCAATGGTGCGTTTGCCGTAGCCTCACCCACTATACGATAATAAGTCTCAAAGCCCTTGAAGGGCATCTTGCCTGTCTGAATCTTCATGTCGTAATGGTTATGTGTCGGCAAAGTTAGCTAAATAATCAACAACACGAGATAAAACGCAAGAAAAAAGTGGGAGCCGCCCTTTTGGCCCTCTCCCACTGTCCATCTAATACCTATTGAAGTTGTTCTATTATCAGTTTTCCATGAATTTCTTGGCCGAGCGCAACTGGTGGCGCATGACGCTCAGCAGCTGCTGCGTCTCCTGCAAGATGTTGAGGTAGACCATGTCCACCTGCAAGTTCTTGTTATCGGCGGCCGTCTGTATGCGGTTGAGATGCACCTTGCGTATCACGGAGAGTTGATCCTTACAGGCGTCGGCCTCGGCGAGGATGCTGCGATACTGGTCATAGCGGTTGGTCTCTATCTCGTCGCACGTCATCTTCATCAAGTCGTTGACCGTGTTTCTCACCGGCTCATATTCCTTTACATACTCCTCTGGCACGGGGTTGAAGTTGTTTTCCACGTGCTCCTTCACCGGGGCGAGCATGCGTCGAAGGGTATAGATGAATTGCTGGTCGCTGTTCACGCCAATGTGGAACCACGTGTTCTTCTCGGCGGCTATCTCTATCGGCGAGCGCTTCAGGCCCAAGAGTTCCTGCCTCCTAAGCTTCTTCAGCAAGTCGAGGCGCTTGCGCAGGCCCGACTCCGTCTTGCGCAGTCCGCTCACCTTCTGCGAGTTGAAACCGTCAAGCAGGTTGTTGTATTGCTCCAGCACGTACCTGCAGGTCTTGGTCTGCGTGTCGCGCACGTGCTTGCAGAGCATCTCCCAGACAATCTCCTTGTCGTGGGTGCGCATCATCAGTCGGAAGCTGTCGTCCTCGCTCTTTGTCTGCTCGCGCTTCTTGTTATACTGGCGGTTGCTTCTCCAGAGCAAGAACACCACGAGGGCGATGAAGAGGAACTGCACCAGGAATCCGCCATACCACATGCAGAGGGCCACGAGGGCACAGGTGAGGAACGCCACGCCAGCGGTGATGAACCATCCGCCAATGACGCTCAGCACGCCCGTCACGCGGAACACGGCGCTCTCACGGCTCCATGCACGGTCGGCAAGGCTCGAACCCATGGCCACCATGAAGGTGACGTAGGTCGTAGACAATGGCAACTTGTGGTTGGTGCCGAAGGTGATAAGCATGGAGGCTATGACCAGGTTGACGGCGGCGCGCACGATGTCGAAAGCCGCGCCTTCGCCCTTCTCGTCGTCGTCGACAGGCTTGGCTGACGTGTCGAAGCGTGAGTTGATCCATTGGCGAAGCGACACTGGGGCGAAGCGGGCCACGCCTTCAACCATCGACTGCACGAAGCGCACGATGGCACGGGCGGCACGGCTTGAGCCGAACATCTCGTCGCCCTCGTCCTGACGCGATAGGTCCACGGAGGTCTTTATCACGTTGCGCGCCTTCTTCGATGTGGCCATGGCCACGATCATTATCACGCCGGCGGCGAAAAGATAGTAAGGCGGTGTCTTGGAGCTCTCCATGAGCGAGCTCATCATGAAGCTGTCGGCACTCGCACCGGCGCCGTTGGTGGTGAAATCGGTGTAGGAGTCAAGGCCAGCGAGGGGCACGCCGATGAAGTTGACGAGGTCATTGCCGGCGAAAGCCATAGCCAGGGCGAAGGTGCCCAAGAGCACGGTAATCTTGAAGATGTTGACCTTGCAAAGGTGCAAGATTTCCGTCACGATAGCCGCGCCAATGAAGGTATAGAGCAGCAGCATGTTGGTGTTGTCGCTGATATACTCGCTCACGTTCTTTGGTATGTAAGGGCTCTTGCCCACGCCCTTTAGGAAGATGAAGTAGGCCAAGGCCGTGAAAGCCACGCCACCGAAGATGGCTATGGAATAGCGGCTGTGCCTTGAGAAGTTGAACGTGAACACCACGCGGCTTATCCACATCACCACCATGCCCACTACGAAAGAGATGGCCACGGAGACGAAGATAGCGATGATGACCTTCAACGCCTGGTCGGAGTTGAGCAGCGTGGCATAGTCGAGACTGTCGTCGGCCACGACCTTCAGGAAGGCGAGCATCGCCGTGCCGCCAAGAAGCTCGAAGACAAGCGAGACGGTGGTCGAGGTAGGCATGCCGAGGGTGTTGAACACGTCGAGCACTATGACATCGGTCACCATGACGGCAAGGAAAATGGTTATCACCTCATGAAACGAGTAATGGCTCGGCACCATGATGCCATGCCTGGCCACGTCCATCATGCCAGTCGACATGACAGCGCCTATGGCCACGCCAAGCGACGCTATGATGAGGATGGTGCGAAACGTGGCGACACGTGCGCCGACTGCCGACTGCAAGAAGTTTACGGCATCATTGCTCACCCCCACGAAGAGGTCGAAAACCGCGAGGCAGAGGAGAAAGATGACAATGCATAAATAAATTGTCTCCATAAAAAACTGTAAATGTGATTAATAATTCCGCGTGCAAAATTACTTCCCGCATGTTACAGCCGCCTTACATCGATGTTACATAAACGTTACATTTTACAATCATGCATTGCCCACACACCCTAAACAAGTCTTTTACCGTTCATCATTATAACCCCAAGCTCTTCCTTGTTTGCCTCAGCGTATTCTCTCCCACTGTATAGGCATAGCAGGCGCAAGGTATGAAAAGAAGCTTGCCGAAATCCATGTTTTTTATTCCTTCCTGGCTAATAGAGGTCACCAAGGCATGCGCCATATGGTTTTTCTCCATGTAATATTGCAGGGATGAAAGCTCGGCTGGCTTTTCGAAGAAACGATCCGACCATTTTATCTCCACAGCCCAATAAGGTTTCTGTAAGGCTTCATTGATTCCCACCAAATCGACCTCTCCCTGCTTGTGTCCTGTTTTCCAATTAGCATAGGCAATATGCTCATTTCGCGGAATCCACTGCGAATAGATAGCGGTCTCTATCATGTCACCGATATTGCGATCTATCATCTTGATAGGTTCGAAGAGGGCACATCTCAACGAAGGATTGGTAAGATACATCTTAAAAGTCGTCTGACGCTGAAATCGCTTGGCCGTGTCGTCGGTTCGAGTAATGACCTTGACAAGGAACGCAGACTCAAGATATTGAACGTATTTGCGGATGGTCTCCTTCTTCACGCCCGACTCTTTCGACAATCCCTCATACGAAAATTCCATGCCGCTATGATAAGCTATCATCGTGAAAAGGGAATTCAACTCCTGAACATCGGAAATGCCATAAAGGCTCGGCAAATCTCTCAGCAACACCTTATCCACAATGTCATGGCGCACAAACTGGCCAGGATCATCCTGTATGCGAGAGGAGAAAGCCACCTCCGGGTAACCACCATAATTGATGTAATCGATAAAGAGTTCATTCAGCCTGTCAATGTCTATCGTGCTATATACATCGCTCTCTATCCCCTCACACTCCACATGGGATTTCCGCATCAAGAGGTCGTATTTTTTCAGATGAATGTATTCAAAGAAAAGCAATGGCGGAAGATTAAAATCCGTGAATCGTCCCGCACCACTCTCATTACTGCTCTTTCTGAGTGCCGCAGCGGCAGAACCCGACGCGACAAACTTAACATCGTGATAGGTATCCACTAATGACTTGAGCCCTAATTCCCAGTCCTTCAGATATTGTATCTCATCGAAGAACACATAAAACCGCTCCTTGCTGTCTTCCTTGCCAAGCGATTGTTTGGCCAAGTTGAACAGTTGTTCCAAGAGAATGCCATTATAAATCGGTGTCTCCACAGACACATAGATGATGTTCTGTGGAGGCACACCCTCGTCTATCAATCGCTGGATGCAATGATAAAGCATCACCGTCTTACCCACTCTTCGAGGACCCATCAAGATGAGCGCACGCTGAATGCTGACGTCCTTCACCAAGGGATAAAACATGTCGAGATAAAGACGGGGACTCATCGCTTGATAATAAGAAGGTATCTTTCCCTCTGTCCACCAAGGATTGTCCACTTTCAATCTGCCCAATATTTGTTTTTCTAATAATGCCGTGTATTCCATTTACTATATAATAGTGTGTTTTTAGATTGCAAATATAAGGTTATTTTCTTTAGTCTGCAAGCATCGTGCAGATTAAGCTTAAATTTTTATGCTTAATTTGCACTTATTGGAAAATCAGGCACACCAGTAATGATGTTTTTGCCCTTAGAAGCAAGGTTTTCACTGTCAAGCGAAATAAGCATGCACGCATAACAGCCTGATTGTCAACGGCAATTAACACAGTTGCAAACTAAGCGTGTTTTAACGAGCTTAATCCGCAAGCATTGGCACAGCCATGTGTTTTTCCCCCGCGATACGGCACCATTCAAGAAGCAGACTCCATCAGTCTTTGAGCGAGAACTCGAAGCACAGTCCGCCTCCAGGGTTGTTTTTCACGCTGATGGTTCCGCCATGCACGCGCACGGCGTTTTTCACGATGGCGAGTCCGAGGCCGGTGCCGCCCATCTTGCGGCTCCGGCCCTTGTCCACGCGATAGAAACGCTCAAAGAGGCGCGCGAGGTGCTCGTAGGCCACGCCCACGCCGTCGTCGCTGAACGTGAAGCGCCAGCAGCCTTGGCCGCGACTTGCCTTGAGGCTGACGTGGGTATTGTCTCCGGCATAGGCAATGGCATTGTCGGTGAGATTGCGGAAGACGCTGTAAATCAGGCTTCCGTTGCCATGGATAATCATCTCGTCGGGCATGTCGCACGTCATGGTCATGCCCTTCTGCCCAAGGGCGAACTTGCTCTCCAGCTCCACAGTGCGTATTATCTCCGCCACGTCGGTCTTGTCGAAGACCATCATCTCGGCGCCATCGTCGAGACGGTTGAGCGTGGACATGTCGTTGAGCAACGCCGCCAGGCGCTGGCCTTGGGCATGGCATCGCTCCAGGAAGTTGTCGCGCGTGGCGGGAGCCATGTCGGGATGTTCGAGAATGGTCTCCAGATAGCCTTGTATGCTCGCCACCGGGGTCTTCAGCTCGTGGGCCACGTTCTGCGTGAGCTGCCGCTTGAGCACGCTCTGCTCTTGCTGCGTCTTTTTCAGGCGTAGATAGAGCTTCACTATGCGCTCGGCGGTGTCGCCAAGCTCATCGTTGGAGAATCCGCCGAGCACCTCGTTCCAGTCCTTGTCGAACGACACGCCGCGCGAACTGGCACGCGTGGCAAACTCGTTGAGCTTGGTTATGTTGCCGCCAATGCGGTTGGTGAAGCGGTAGAGCACCATGGTGAGCAAGATGACCACGATCATGGAGAACCAGATGTAATGGAAGTCGGCACGCAGGGCCTTGGCCAAGTCGACGTCGTAAGGAAGGGCCGAACGAACCACGTAGCCATCCGCGCGATAATACGTGGCGCAATAGAAATAGTCGCACCCAAGGGTATTGCTGTTGCGGTCTATCGATGTGCCGACCCCCGACTTCAAGGCCTGCTCCACCTCTGGCCTCTTGGCGTGGTTGGCCATGGTGCGGAAATCGGTGCTGGAATCGTAAATCACCTTGCCCGACGTGGCTATTATCGTGACCCTGAGGTTGCGGAAGGAGCCCTTGCGCAAATAGAGGCGCAAGAAGGAGCCCATGTCGCTGTCGTGGTTGAACATTATGGCGTCGTGGATTTGATCGTTGCAGTCTTGAAGGCGGAGCGTCAGCGTCTCCACCTTATATTGTCGTTCGCGGTATTGCTGGAACACTATGAAAGCTATGGCGAACAAGAGGAAGAGCGACAGCACGCTCACGTATATCTTCTTGCCGATGGTGAATCGTCGTGTCATGGTCATGGGTATTTTTCCGCAAAGTTATGATTTTTTCCCATGCGAAGGCTTGCCGTGGCCAACAATTCACGACATTGTAACATGCCAAGCCATAAAATCTGCCACATTAATAATATTATCGCCTTTTATTAGGCGTATTCTATGGTATTATGCGTATTTTTGCATAAGTTTTTGAGCAGAAACAATTACTATCAATGATATGAACATCCACTATTTACTGTTGGGCGGTCTATGCCTGCTGTCGTCTTCCGGCACGGCCATGGCACAGTCTGTCCCTACCGAGTTTGAGCTGACGCGGTATGAGGTCGCCAATCCCGACAACACACCTCGCCCGGTGTTCCCCTTGCCGAGCCGCCGGCAGATGCTGTGGAACGAGACCGAGTTTTACGCTTTCTTCCACTATGGCATGGACACCTACACCGGCAAGGAATGGGGCGACGGCACTGAAGACGAGGCGACCTTCGCGCCCACTCGCGTGCCCGACCCGGCACAATGGCTGCGCGTGGCCAAGTCGGCGGGCATGAAAGGCGGCATTGCCGTGGTGAAGCACCACGATGGCTTCTGCCTGTGGCCGACGGCCACCACGACGCACAGCGTGCTGGGCTCTGCCACCGCCAACGCGCGCAAGACCAACATCCCGCGCGACTTCGCGAGGGCGGCACGCAGGCTGAAGATGAAATACGGCTTCTACGTGTCGCCATGGGACTTGAGCAGCAAATACTGGGGCGAGAAGGACGCCAACGGCAACTACACCGACAACTACGCCAAAAAGGTGTTCTTGCCACAATGCGTGGAACTGGCCAAGTATGGCGACGACCAGTTTGAGATGTGGTTTGACGGTGCCACCGGCGGCGACCATGCTGGCTACTACGGCGGCGCCTATGGCGGAAAGGGCACCACGGGCCACCGCAAGATAGACAACGCGCAGACTTTCTACGACATACCCAACCTGCGCGACTCCATACACGCGCTGCTGCCCAACGTGGTGATGTGGGGCGTGGGCGGCGAGGTGCGCTGGATAGGCAACGAGGCCGGACATGCCGGCGAGACTTGCTGGTCGATGGGCGACGGCGAGAACGGCACGGAGAACGGATGGCAATGGCATCCGGGAGAGAGCGACGCCAAGGCCACGACGGGCGGATGGTTCTGGAAGAAGAACGAGAAGGTGCTGTCGGCGGAACGCCTGTTCCAGATGTATCTCGAGACCGTGGGACGCAACGCCACCTTGATACTGAACCTGCCGCCCGACAAGGACGGGCTCATACCCGAGGCCACGGCCAAGCGCATGGCCGAACTGGGCAGGATGCTGCGCTCGCGACTGGGCAACGACCTCGCGCGCAAGGCAACGATAAGCGTCAGCGAGGAACGCGCAGCCGGACGGCACCGCGACTACTCTGCGCGGAACCTCACCGACGGGCGCGCCGACACCTACTGGGCCACCGACGACGGCACGACAAGCGCCACCATAACGCTGACGTGGGACAAGCCGACGACCGTTAGGTACGTGCAGCTGATGGAGCACATCAGGCTGGGACAGCGCGTGCGCGCGTTCTCGATAGAGACAAGCGACGACGGCACGCGTTTCACGCCACGCGCCACAGGCATCGCCACCACTACAATAGGCTACAAGCGCATCATCCCGCTCAACGGCTCCACGGCCCACAGCTACGACGACGGCTTCAAGGTGCGCGCACTGCGCGTGAAAATAAACGACAGCAAGGCTTGCCCGCTGATACAGAGCCTCGCGGTGTTTTAACAACCAACAAAGAAAAAGAAATGAAACCTTCCATATATTTCAACCGCATGGCATGCGCGGCCATCGCCATGTCGCTCTCGCTCGCCATGCAGGCGCAGACACAGGACCGCAAGTTGTGCGACTTTGAGACAAGCGAGGCATGCCTCTCCATCGGGGCATACGACACGTGGGAATCGTCACCGCTACGCAAGGGCGCCATGCCTGCCAACGTGCGCGTGGTGAGCAACCACCTGACGACTCCCGACCCCGCGCGTGGCTTCACGCCCAACCCATCGAAAAAGATTCTCGCCATGCAGCGCTCACGCTTCGGCAGCAACACGTTTGGCGCGTTGGTCGGTCTTCGCGAGCCGTTCGCCCAGACCAAACGGAAACAATACGTACACGTGAAGATTTACTCGCCCAAGGCTGGCCCGGCAATGCTCATCGGCCTTGGCAACCGCGCCGACCGCCCAAGCCAGTCGGCCATGACCGAGCAGTTTTGGAGCACGGCCTCGCGACCGCTTGTCGCCAACCAGTGGAACGACGCCGTGTTCGCCGTGTCGGGTGCCGACGGCATAACCATTCGCAACCTGCTCATCGTGCCCGACGCCACGTCGCCCCACGACCTCAGCGCCGACTTTGCCGCCTACATCGACGACATAGTGCTAAGTGCGGATCCTCTGCCGTTCTTCACGACAAGCGCCAAGGCCGGGGCCAAGACCTTTGCCGTGGGCGACCGCGTGGCCCTGAGCCGTGGCGTCGATGATTTGGGAGGCGGCCTCAACGGCGACATCTTGCTTGCCGACGGCAGTCCCGTGACCGGCAAGACGGCGGTGTGCGGCAAGCCGCTCGGCGTGAAGGTCGTGCCCGCGCCTGGCTTCCATTTCTCAAAGCTCGTGATACGCCACGGACACGATCTCGACGGCGAGGCCGGCAACAACTGGACCGAGACCACCGTCGGCGAGGCGCAATTCAAGAACGGCAGCTACACCATACCCGCCTCTGTCGTTGACGGCGACATGAGGCTCGTGCCCTATTTCAGCAACGCGGAGAAATGACCATAAACAACGCTTACAATGACTATTGACAAGAACCTCCTGTTGGCTTCGGCCGGGCTTGCCTGCATGCCGGCACTGCTCTCCGCCAAGCCAAGCAAGGCGCGGAAAGCTGAACCCTCGCGCCCCAACATACTCTTCATAATGTGCGACGACATGGGCTATGGTGACTTGGCCTGCTACGGCCAACCGTTCATATCCACGCCCAACATAGACCGCATGGCCCGCGAAGGCATGCGCTTCACGCAGGCCTACGCCGGGTCGCCGGTGTCGGCACCGTCGCGCGCGGCGCTGATGACCGGGCAACACTCCGGACACTCGCACGTGAGAGGCAACAAGGAATACTGGTCGTATGACAAGACCGTGCGCTATGGCGACAACGTGGATTTCGCCGTCGTGGGACAGGAGCCTTACGACCCGGCTCACAAGATCCTGCCCGAGATGCTGAAAGACCGCGGCTACCGCACGGGATTGTTCGGCAAATGGGCCGGCGGCTACGAGGGGTCGCCGTCAACGCCCGACAAGCGTGGCATTGACGAGTTTTACGGATACATCTGCCAGTTCCAGGCCCACTTGTACTATCCTAATTTCCTGAACCGCTACTCGCGCTCCTTGGGCGACACGGCCGTGACGCGCGAGGTGATGACGGATAACATAAAGCACCCGATGTTCGGGCCCGGCTACTTCAAGCGCACGCAGTACTCGGCGCGCATCATCCACGACAAGGCGCTGGAATGGATTGGCAAGCAAGACGCGCGGCATCCCTTCGTGGGCTTCCTGACCTACACCCTGCCCCACGCCGAACTGGCGCAGCCCGACGACAAGATACTGGAGGGCTACAAGAAGAGGTTTTTCGTGGACAAGACGTGGGGCGGGCAGGAAGGCTCGCGCTACAACGCGGTGGAGCACACCCACGCGCAGTTCGCCGGCATGATAACGCGTCTCGACGCCTACGTAGGGGAGATAATGGCGAAGCTGAAGGAGAAGGGGCTCGACAAGAACACGCTCGTGATCTTCACCTCCGACAACGGGCCTCACGAGGAGGGCGGAGCCGACCCGGCGTATTTCGGGCGCGACGGCAAGTTGCGCGGACTGAAGCGGCAGTGCTATGAGGGCGGCATTCGCGTGCCGTTCATAGCGTGGTGGCCGGGACACGTGAAGGCCGGGACGGTGAGCGACCTGCAGTTTGCCTTCTACGACATCATGCCCACCTTCTGCGACCTGGCCGGGGTAAAGGACTTCCGCAAACGATACACCAACCGCGCGCTGCCTGGCGACGGTTTCGACGGACTGTCCATCGCCCCGACGCTGCTCGGCGACACCACGGCGCAGAAGCGTCACGACCACCTCTACTGGGAGTTTCACGAGACCGACCAGATAGGCGTGCGCCGAGGCGACTGGAAACTCGTGGTGGTGAAGGGTAAGCCGCGGCTTTACGACCTCGCCGCCGACTTGCACGAGGACCACGACGTGGCAAGCGAGCACCCTGACATAGTGGGCCAACTGGTGGACATCATAAAGAAAGAGCACACCGACAGCCCCGCGTTCAAGGTGACATTGCCCTACTGAACACCATGAAAGCGGACGCGACATGATGAAAAAAGTGGGGCCGCAGGTGTCGCCACGTGAAATGTTTTTCTTAATTTTGCACCCGCAAAAAACTGATTTCACACGATGGAATACATGTCACAAGAATGCTACGACAAGCTCGTGGCTGAACTGCAACACCTCATAAAGGTGGAGCTGCCCAAGGCGCAAGACGAGCTCTCGGAGGCTCGCGACAAGGGCGACTTGAGCGAGAATTTCGAGTATCACGCCGCGCGAAGGACGCACGGGCGGCTGCTCGGCAAGATAAGGTACAAGCAAAACATCCTGGCCAACGCCCGCGTGCTCGACACCAAGCAGATGTCGCCCGACACGGTCCAGCTGCTGTGCAAGGTGGAGGTCACCAACCTGCGCGTGAACCGCAAGGCCACTTACACCCTGACAAGTCCGCACGAGGCCAACATACACGAGGGCAAGATTTCCATAAAGTCGCCTATCGGACAGGCCCTTATCGGCCACAAGGCCGGCGACACCGTAGAGGTGAAAGCTCCTGCCGGGACGATAGAGCTCAGGATAGAGAGCATCGGGCTGTGACCGCGCGGTCTCGGCAAGCCCTCTTTGCTGAAGCGCCCCATCCCTTGACATGACAAAGGGATGGGGCGCCTTTTTTTTGTGATTGCGAAGCCCCTGCCAACCGGGAATTTTGTGATAAAGCTCCGCGAAATGGCAGGAATTTTGTGATATAACAATGAAAAAGCAAAGGAATTTTGTGATTTTCCCTTCGTTTTCCTCAGGAATTTTGTGAGAAAGGGTTATCTTTGCAGCAGATAAGATGCCATTTGTTATGAAACTATTACGACGGAAGATTGACGAATACCTCAAAGCATGGAAGGACAACAAAGACAGGATGCCACTTGTCGTCAAAGGGGCAAGACAGGTGGGGAAGACCGCTTCCATACTACAATTCGCGCACGACAACTACAAGAATGTGGTTGCCATCAACTTCGTGCTTCAACAAAAATACAAGGCCATCTTCGACGATGGCTACGAGGTTGACGACATCGTCCGCAACCTGACCCTCATAGACCCTTCCATAAAGATAGAGGATGGCAACACCTTGATTTTCTTCGACGAGATGCAAGACTGCCCTGCCTGTGCCACCTGCCTGAAAGCGTTCAAGATAGACGGCAGATACGATGTCATCTGCTCTGGATCGCTCATGGGCATCAACTATAGAGAGATAGAATCAAACAGCGTAGGCTACAAGGAAGACTACACCATGCACTCAATGGACTTCGAGGAGTTTCTATGGGCAAAAGGGTATGACGACGCTTTCGTGGAACGACTGTATGGGAAAATGGTCTCCGTAAAGCCTCTCTCAAATATAGAGATGGATGTGCTGGGAAGATTGTTCCGCGAATACATGACCATCGGCGGAATGCCTGCCGTGGTCAACACGTTAGTCACCAACGGCAACTTCAGCGGTACTCTCAAGATGCAACGGCAACTGCTTCTCGACTACGAGGAAGACATCACCAAATACGCCCAAGGACTGGACAAGGGAAAAATAAAGAACGTATATGACCATATCTCAGTGTTCTTGGGACAAGACAACAAGAAGTTCCAAATCAGCAAGATAGCACATGGAGCCAGAAACAGGGAATACGTGGGTACGGTGGAATGGCTCAGAAACGCTGGCATCATCAACGTTTGCTATTGTCTCGCACAAGCGTCACTGCCACTGAAGGGCAACTACGACCCGAAATCATACAAGCTCTATTACAAGGACACCGGGTTGCTGGTAGCATCGCTCGATGAGGAGTCGCAGGAAGACATGCGGGTGAACAAGAACTATGGCACCTACAATGGAGCCATATACGAGAACGTCGTCGGCGACATGCTCGCCAAACAAGGCTACGACCTTTACTTTTACCGTAACGAGAAATCGACCTTGGAGATGGATTTCTTCATCCGGGACGCACGGTCGCTCATACCCGTGGAGGTAAAGACAACCGACAGTGCCACAAAGTCGCTCACCAAACTGACCGCGCAAGATGGCAAATACCCTGACATACGATACGGCATCAAACTCTGCAACAAGAACATCGGGTTCAATGGCAAGTTCTATACCTTCCCATATTTCCTCACCTTCTTGCTAAAGAGGTTTGTGAGGAGAGACTTATAACAACGGGACTATGCTGATTCGCATTGGCGTGTTTTTACTTCACACGGATATAAAAGATTATTAAGATGTCGGCTTCGCCGATTACGCGCAACCGTTTTATCGCATAACTTTTCGGTAAAAAGATTTGCGACTACGGAAATAAATCTCTACTTTTGCGGCAGTGTTAACATAGTGATAAATAAGGCTCTTACGGAATTTGGAGTGATGGTTCTTACGAAAGAAGGCAACACAGC